>Ga0209088_10000004_pt1 | contig 250789 bp, 252 predicted proteins | sample S_140625_EF_Meta_FD_187324 | JGI IMG/M metagenome (GOLD analysis project Ga0209088, IMG submission 187324) | Freshwater microbial communities from Lake Simoncouche, Canada to study carbon cycling - S_140625_EF_MetaG (SPAdes) (version 2) | ecosystem: Environmental > Aquatic > Freshwater > Lake... | reverse complement strand
GCAGAAGAAAAAGAAGCAAAAGCAAAAGAAGCAGAAGCAAAAGAAGCAGAAGCAAAAGAAGCAGAAGCAAAAGAAGCAGAAGCAAAAGAAGCAGAAGCAAAAGAAGCAGAAGCAAAAGAAGCAGATGAAAAACGACTACAATCAGAAGAAGCAAAAAAAGCACAAGAAAAAGCAAAAGAAGCAGAAGCAAAAGCAAAAGAAGCAGAAGCAAAAGAAGCAGAAGCAAAAGCAAAAGAAGCAGAAGCAAAAGAAGCAGAAGCAAAAGCAAAAGAAGCAGAAGCACAAGCAAAAGAAGCAGAAGCAAAAGAAGCAGAAGCAGAAACAATACGACTACAAGAAGAAGCAAAAAAAGCACAAGAAAAAGCAAAAGCAGAAGCAAAAGCAAAAGAAGCAGAAGCAAAAAAAGCACAAGAAAAAGCACAAGAAAAAGCAAAATCAAAACGACTAAAAGCAGAACAAGAAAAATTACAGATAGACCGTTTTATTGAAGAACACGAAGAAAGTAAAAGAAAACAAGAACAAAGGAAAAGAGAAGAAGAACAAAGGAAAAGAGATTTAGAAGCCAGAAAAAAACAACAGGAATTACTAGAAAAAAACCAAATAGAAAAAATGAAATTACAAGAAGAAGCAGTTCTAAAAAAAACAGCAGATACAAAAAATTATATGGAATTATTAGCACAATTATCAAAACACGAAATAAACGAATATTATTTAAGTAAACAAATCGATGCAGTTTACAATAAATACAAGGAAATATTATCGAATACCATGAATACAAAAAGTCAATCTAAATTTGATGATGATGCATTAAAAAAAATATTATACGAATGGATAGTTAATATTTTGCGAGTAGAATGGATTGATAATTTACAAAATTTTGATGATAAAGAAAACTTGAATATAAACATGGAAGAATTCAAAGAAACTCGATATGATGATATGATTCGACAATTATCAGCATCCATTAAAAAATGTAAAATAATTGATACATATGATTCCACAAAAGATAATATAAAAAAATTGGATAATGATTATATAAAATATGAAAAAGTTAATAAAAACCCATTTAATAATGCATCAAAATTTAAAGATTATAATGCTATATGGAAACGATTATTAACATCATATGAAAATGATATTTTTTTAAAACAAATTGATAAATATAAAGGTCAATATGGAACATCAGAGGAAGACATGCTGGAAACAATAAATGAAAATTTAAAAACAGACGAATATAATGAAAAACGTAATGAAATATTATTAAATAAACATCCTTTTACGAATACTTATATGCAATCATACAATACTGGTATAGGTAGTCTAAATGTCATTGAAATTTTCAATATAGAAAATGCAATATTAGGAGATATCGCAATCGTTCTTTCAAATTTTGAAAACCGTTTAACCCATGGCCGAGAAACATGTAATTATAGGCGGTATGAAGGATATTTTATTAATCAATCATTGCAAGAAATGCGTCAAGATATCAAGAATATTTTTTATGAAAAACAAAGAGACAATATTTTCATTTCACCTGATTATGTGAATTTATGTTTGGAAAAATATTGCCCAACCCATAGCGATTGTTTCAAAAAAGATAGACAACCTGACATGTCAATAAAATCTGTTGTTTTTAATAAAATATTCAATTATTTGAAAACGAATGGTTATTTTACACAACAACAAGAACAACAAAAAAAATTCTACCAAGATATTTTAATAAGTGTATTTTGTGTATTCAACATTTCACGAAGCGCAAACAATCCACCGACAGTGCCATACATTGATATTAATGAATTGAAAATTGCATTGAAAAAATTTGAAAAAGAATACAAAGAATCCAAAATAACAGATGATGTCAAAAGTGAATTAATAATGAATTTGAAAAAAATTTATTACAAAATCAAAGGAACATTATTTGATGAGAATGCAAGTTATGCAAATGAAAATAAATTTGATGAAAATAAAACATCATCTATACAACTATTTATTGTTAACAAAACTAACTTATTTGATTTGATTTATCATAATAAAAATAATAACATATTATCAAAATTGAATTCTGCTCCAAAAAAAGAGGATATTACATATATAAAAAAATTCATTGAAACTATTGATAATAGTAATGCCATTTCCGCAATAGGAACATTAGAATTTTTAGACCAAATATCAAAATATTACACTACCCAGACTATTTGCTTCTTAGAAGAAGGACAAGTTAAACCGCCTGATTACAAAGAAATATATAATGCTGACGGCGAATTTATTTTGAATAAATAAACAAAATAATAATATAATAATATTATAAGTTATGAATCAACAAACTATTGATACTATATTTGGAAAAACAGATATTTTGATAAACCATTTTAAAACATATGATTTAGAAAAAAATATATCAAAATATGTCATTAATAAATTGAATGAAGAAATTCAAAAAATAAATACAAATAATGCTGAACTAAAAAAAAGAAATATCAAAGAAATTATTTTTAATTTAATTCAAATGAATAAAGAATCTTCTCTAACCAATGCTTTGATTGAAGAAATTAAAAGATTAGTTCTTGGAAAAGTTACTGAAAAAGTGAATGAAGCAAATATTCCTCCTTTATCCGAAGAACCTTTGCCGGTCGCAACCGACGGTTTGGCAGAAGAAATTAAAGGAAAAGTTATTGAAAGGGTGAATGCAGAAATTGAAAAGATTCCTCCTCAACCGGTGCCAGTAGTAACCGAAGAACCCGAACCCCTCGTACCTACTGGGTTGATTAATGAAATCAAAGGAAAAGTTCTTAGAAGGGTGAATGAAGAAATTGAAAAGATAAATGTTCCTTCTGAAACAGTAATAGAACCCGAAGTAAACGATGAATTAATTGCAAATATTAGAAAAAATGTTCTTGACAAGGTTAATGAAGAAATCAACAAGATAAATGTTCCGTCTGAACCAGTTATACAACCCGAAGTAAACGATGAATTAATTGCAAGTATTAAAGAAAAGGTTCTCGATAAAGTTGAACAAGAACTAAAAAAGATAAATGTTCCTTCTGAAACAGTAATAGAACCCGAAGTAAACGACGAATTGATTGCAACTATTAAAGAAAAGGTTCTCGGTAAAGTTGATGAAGAACTTAAAAAGATAAATATCAAAAAAATTATTTATGAATTTATTCGTGTAAATAAACAAAATGTAAAAGATGAAGAAAGTACAAATATTCGAATAGATGATATAGATAAATATAATTCTATTTTACGAGAGTTTGTAGACAAGATAGCTATTTTGGAAACTGATTTAGAAGATGCGCAAAAACAATTAAAAGAGAAAGAAACACAATTACAAGGAGTTGATGCTGCAAAAACACAAGAAGTATTAGATTTAGAGAAAAAAATTAGTGAATTGCAATTAGAATATGAAACGTTCAAGAAAACTGTCGAATCAAAAATACAAGCTGACACTGAAAATGATGATAAAAAATTTAAGGAGTGGTTACTGAATCATTTTAAAGACTCGGAAAATTCTGATTCTGAAACGATGAATAGTTTGCGCTCGATATATAGTGGTTTAGACTCGATAGATGACAGTAGTGAATTTTCAGAATTAACCAGAGAAAATCTCGAAAAACATAAGAAAAAAATAGGCGAGGTACTTAAATTACCTACTGATGAATCGGAAGAATATGATATCGATTACGGTGATGGTAATGTAAGAGTTACAGAACGTTTATATAGTTATAAAGAAGATAAAGAAGGTAAACGAGAAAAAGTAAAAGAAGACGAGAAAATTTATATAATTTAAATTGTTAACAGAATCATAAAATATTTAGCAATAAATGTAGAACAAAATATTTGTATTATATATATTGAGAATATAATGAGTGGATTTGATGCAAATATAAATGAAGAATTTGGTGATTCATCTGTAAAGCCTACATTAACTGTACCTGTAACAATTGGTCCAGATGGTAAACCAACTGTTGATGATAAATTTTTTAAAAATAATGAAGAGTTTAAAAATTTTGCAAAAAATGTAAAAGAAAAAAATACTTTTGAAAATTTTCCAAACAACACTCAAAAATATGATACCGCCACTGTATTAAATTATGCTTTTGCCGAGAAAAACAATGCGCAAAGTATGGGTATATCGGAAGCTGATATCAATCTGATAGACCCAAAAAAAAGAAATGGAGGCAAATCAAAAAAAGCAAGAAAGGCAAAGAAATCAAAAGGAGGAAAATCAAAAAAAGCAAGAAAATCTTTACGCAGAAAATAAATACGAAAAAGCGTAAAAAATCAAACAAAATGGTTTTGATTTTTTACATTTAGACATTTCAAAAATATTTAGACAATATCAGGATATTTCGCCGAATATTATAGAGATAATTTAATACGATTATATATAAATTAATTTATGGCAAGCGAAATAAACAATACATTTCAAACTGATTATTCTTCTTTAACCGAACAACAAAAAGATGTATTAAATAAAATTAAGGATTTTAATGAGATTACTGATGAAATGTTAGGTTTTTTTCCTACTACTAATACCAATTTAATGAGTAAAACCAACGAAGAATTGAATAATATATTGAAAGAAGTGAAAAATATGACTGCATCGGCACCCGTTCATTCACCTTCTGGTACTAGTGTTGTTCCTAGTCCTGTTAGTAGTACTGTTTTTAATTTTGGTGTTCCTTCTCCTGCTCCTGCTCCTGCTCCTACTCCTAGTAGTAATATTTTCTCTGATCCTACTACTGTTATAATAAATGAAGATATGCTTGCAAAAGGAAATAACGCCCCTGCACAAACTTTTGGAGGTGATAAAACGAAAAAAACATTCAAAGAATTCTTCAATAAACATCCATATTATCATATATATGATGCCAAAGGTGACGGGAATTGTTTTTTTTATGTGGCACAAGAAGCACTTCTTGGTATCGATATAAGAACAACCGTACATGAATTAAGACAACTTGTATCAAATGAAGTTACTGAAAATACTATTGCATTTTATAAAGATTTATATTTGGTTGCACCTGACAAAGAAAAAATATGGTATACATTTATACATAAAAACAACACTGTTGAAAAGTTAAAAATTTATGTATTAACAAATTATTATTATGCAGATGAATTTGCGATATCAGTAATAGAAAAAACATATAATGTAAAATTCATTGTTTTTTCAGAAGAATTTGATGAAAAATTTGATAAAGATAAATTGATAACATGTAAGGAGAATATTAATAGTGATAATATAAAATATATATTAACTTCATATACGGGTAACCATTATAGATTGATGACATATAAAAGACAAAAAATATTGGATACTTTACCGCTCGAAATAATAGAACAATATAGAATAGATTGTTTATCAAAATCTAATCCTCCATAAATTCGCCAATTCGGCCTATCCAAATATTGCCCATATCGTTTTCATAAGTGACATCTTCATTCGTATTCAAATACAAGACGCTGTCTACTTTCGAACTTCGTAACAGCCATCTGTCGTGATATTTTTTGCATTTTTCTAAATATTCCAGAGGAATGGCGGCTTCGCCGCTGCGACCTCGTTTGCCAATGCGTCTTGCACACACTTCTGCATCGGAGTCGATATAAACATATCCCGACACTGGATACGCACCCGAATATTCGTCATATATTTTTTTATAAATTTGGTAGCAAACGTCTTCAATGACCCCGTCGTCATATAACATCTTGGCGAAAATTTGGCAATCGGCATCCAGCGACCTTTCGCAAATAATGATACGGCATTCGGGATTTTCGCGAACAGCCTTTGCAATCGCCGAATAACGAGTAATGTAGGCCATTACTTGGAACGGAAATGCATATTTGGCGGAATCCGCATAGAATTTTTGTAAGATATTTTCACCGTATGCATCGCGGACTTCTTCCCAGACATCGACGGGTTCTTTTATGAAAACGACGGTTTCATCGCCGGCATATTTTTCTTCCAATTTTGATAATATTGTAGTCTTACCTGTACCGATATTTCCTTCAATACTGATAATTTTAGGCATTTTGGTTTGGTTCATTTTGTTCATTTTGTTTGATAACAGTTATTTAACAAAATATTGGGGCGTAATTTTGTTTTCAATTTTTTGCTTGTTTGAATAGGGAAGTTTATATATTTATATATTATATAATTGTATTTATAAGATGGAATCTGTTATTGAACCTTCTATTATACCTTATAGTGTATTTACAACAGGACCAATTGAGAATACAGAAGAACTTGCAAATAATAATGGTCATGATAATAATGATAATAATTCTATGGATGAAGATCTGACAGACGAACCTCTACCGCAACAACTCCATAGAATTTTTAAATACCATAAATCACCCGAAACTGATAGAGGTATGGTTATTTTTAATACAGACGAACCTACATTAAATTATTATGAAAACTTATATCGAATACATTCACTTATTGACGAAAAACATGACAATACGGATGGAAAAAGAGTTTCTGAATATTTAAAAAACAAGGTGTATAAAAATAATGTTATTGATGCAATCAATTATAGTACTATTGGACTTGCACCATCATTTTCAACTGGTGTTACAGTGGGAACATTAAAAAATTATAGTGTAAATAATACAGTAACTACGCTCCACGATGCATTGGAGAGAATAGGAGATTCTTTTATTATAGATATTAACGGTAACCAATATACAGCACCTACACTTCCGTCTTTACAAATATTACCATGGAATTGTGTTAGAACTATTAGTCAAGATGAGCTCGCAAATAATATGGTTGTTTATAGAGGTTTCGACACAATTAATGGTTGTACTAATGAAATCGCGGGAGACAGAGTGAACTCAGAAATGGGTATTCAAAGTACTGGATATGTTCACGATGTAGGACCAACAGGATTATTTAATAGAATTACAGCAAATGGAGGTACTGACGGTGAACCCCGAAATATAGTTTCTGGAAAATTAGATTCAAGTCCAGTTAGTGGAGAATTTACATCTCAAGATGAACAAATTGAAAATTTACAAACATTAATACCGTTTATGGATATTTATAATGAAGACGGGGGGGAATTAATAGGCATAATAATGATTTATATAGCGCCACACAATATAAACGGCGGCAATTATGATGTTTTTTTAGCATTTAAATTTTTTCTAATAAATGGTAATTATGCTCCTATTTATGATATTGATGAAATCCGAACTATTCTTGGACGAACCCGTACAGAAAATATTGCTTCAATACAAGTTACTGGTTGGTTTTCATATATAGTACACGATGCAGTACCTAATTTACCGGAAATTTCCAAATATATGTCAGGTGCAAATGGATGTTTTCCTGCTATTTTAAAAAAAATGTTTGGTTTTTCTACTACAATATATAATAAATGTCAACCATATGAAGAAATTGGCGTTCTGTTATTTCAAACTATTGGAAATACTACTATCTTTCAAAGACGACAAGACTTGTTTATCATGGCATTTTTAATGAAAATAAAATGGATTGGCGATTTATCTAGATTGATTGATTCATTTATGATAACCGAAGTTTATAATTTACCAACCGCAACTGCGACTATTGATGGTTTTATGAAACGTTTTGCATGTTTATCTAATTTATATGTATATTATGCAAATAAAAAAACTGAATTGACTATAAATGATGTAAAAACATTAACTCCGCAACAAATTGGTATATTGGAGCAACGACGACAACAACAACAACAACAACAACAGCAACAGCAACAACAACTCGCTAATGATGCTATGCAAGATAAAATTTATAAAATCATAACAAAAATGAAATGGTATAAGGATTTAATTACACAACTTAATCAATTTGATACTGATAATTGGATACCCAGACAAGTAATTTTAATTTTGAATGGTATATTACGTGAAGGTGCTGTTGAATTGGAAAATTTACGTTTTTCTAGAAGAATTATTAGTACAGTAGTTAGTTGTTTAGGAAAACAAACATTTATGTATGAAAAAGTTAAATTCACATACACAGAAATGCAATCAATACTCGATTATTTTTTAACATTATTTTATTATCATATTGTATTTTATTTTCTTACATATTTACAGTTTAAGTATGAAAATGTTGATTATCAAAATATAGGTATTTTTATATTAACAAAAAGTTCGTCAATTGATATACCTGTTACAGATGCACAAGGTAACACCATTAATGTAAAAATAGATAATTTTTTCGAAAATAATTTTAAAAAAAATAATATAAATGTATCAACAATAGGAGACCCTGGTGGATTTATAAGCTATTATGAAGACATCTTCAATACTATTGATGAAAGGATGAATATTCTGGAAAAATATAATAATATATCTAAAATTATTCCACAATATCCAGATGTCAATAGTAGACATAGAACATTATTTGACGATTCTCTATATTTGTTATCAAAAAATATAGCTGAGATTAATACAGCCAAACAGGTGGTACAACAGTTAATGCAACAAACTATTCCAGGAACTCAAACTCAAATACAAATACCAGAATTAAGTTATGAACCTCATGTTGGAAATACAATAATAAGATATTTTGGAAATTTCATAAATAACCAATCTATTTTTTCACAACAAGGCGGGATGCCAACAAAAACAACCTCCACCCCCCGGCGATTATCCGCAAAAGAACCAACACAGAAAAATAACGAAATAAAAAGAGAAGAAAGAAAAAAACTATTATACATTAACCGTGAACAAAGTAAAGAAGAACAAATGAATAATAAGCGTAAGTTGGTGTATGATGCATATGCATATGATAAAGAGGAAGAAGAAGAAAATTCTATTCATATAGGAACATTTATTTACTCAATAGATATATCGCAACACATGCAAATTTCAGATGATGAACACAACGAAATTATCAGACTACAATTGAAAACTGATTCCAAATATCTAGTTATACCTATAGGTCAACCTTATTATAGAGACCATATAGAAAATATTAATCTTTGTCGACACAAAATATTGGATTATTTACATCAGTTAAATGAAAATTTTACTGGCAATGATAACACTGTAACCATCAATGAAACAGCACAATATTCCAATTTAGAAACTAATTTCATATATAATTTACTATATAAAACAATATATTATCCTTATCCTGAAAATAAAATAGTACTTGATACTACATTATATCCAACACCTAGTTCTTATAATGATACAAGTGTTTTTTTTGCAAATAATTTTACTACATTATATAAGCTTGCATTCTACAAAATACAAGAAGATATAAATTTTTTTGAAACAAACAATGAAGTTGACAGAATAAACGCAATAAAAGAACATTTTAAAACTTATACTGATTATTTAAATGCATATAGAGATTTAAAAGAAGATATAAATACTATTAATTCTGTGTACACGGATATATTTATAGAAAACAAAATAGAATCATTAGTACAATCTTATGGTAGTGGTGAAGAACCTCATTTTAACAATGAAGATTTTACTACAAATGTTTTTTGTAGAATATTAGAAAACCCCAGATTGATTAATCCAGTTTTTTTTTATGATAAACGACTATTGAGTGTATTTGAACGTGGAGGTAATTCAAAAAAAAACAGAAGAACAAAAAAGAAAATATCCAAATCTAATAAAAAAAATACTCGTAAAAATCGTCGTCATACTTCTAAAAAATATAGAAAAACAAAACGAAAGTCTTCAAAATAAAATCTAAAAACGAAAAACACTACGTCAATAACAAACTGTTTGAAAAAGTCTTCAAAACGCGGTGTTTCAATACATCAAGTTCTCGACCATATGTTGGAAATTCTTTATTTCCATAAATATCTTGTAACAATAACCATTCAAACAATCCCCCGGGATAAATATAAATATTACTGAATCCTAACCCGCGTAATTGGTTGTATTTCACATCTACGCTATTATCCGACGTATTTTTACCATAAATTAAGAATGTTCTCGAATTAAACTCAAATTTATCCAATAAATCATTGACCATCTTTTCTTCCAAATCGAATTGTACCGTATTTTTAATAAGACAGGATTGTTCATTTATTCCCAATGTATTAATCAGTATATATTTATCGGGATTCTGTATTGCAAATTTAATATCTTCAAATCCGATTTTTATTGCGACATTCGGTGTAAACCAATTTTTGAACATTATCTACTATGAATATACCTAAATATTTATGCCATTTTACGCGAAAAATGTCTCTCATGCGAAAAATACAAATAATAAAGTTGTAATTGATATATATTTATTTTATATATCAATTATTTTTGTAGATTACAAATTTACATTGATATTATTGTCGCTATCATTTTTTTTCATATGGTATTAAATTCACCGTAAAATTTTTTTGTAATAAAGAAGTTTGAATGGAATTTCGATAATCTAAAATTAGTCGATTTAGACTGTTTTGATATTGATATTTTTTTATAAAATTGTCTATATCATCTTTAAATTTTTGAATGTTTTTATCATCCTTTAATTTAACAATTTTTTCAAAAATTTCTTTCAATACTTTCAATTTCTTTAATCTCAATTTACCTATTTTATCATTAATTTCATTTTCATCTTGTGTGGTTGTTGGTTCTGTTGGTACTACTTCTGTTGCTATTGGTACTACTGTGGCTGCTGTTGGTACTGCTTCTGTTGCTGTTGGTACTACTATGGCTGCTGTTGGTACTTCTGATGCGGTTTGTACTACATCTGATGCTGTTGATACTACTTCTGATGCTGTTTGTAGTACTTCTGCTTTTGCTGAAACTTCTGTGGTTGCTGATACTGGTGACATTGATGACTTTAAATTATTATTAATTTCATCATTAATTTTTTTAAGGTTGACATCGTCTATTCCTTTCTTTAATAAATAGTCCTCCATTTTTCCAATTTGTTTCAATCTTGATTCTGTAAATTCTTTTCCAATAATTGAAATCATTGATTTATTATAAGAGGTAATTTCAGATGACTTGTATATAGCAATTGCTGCTGGTGCAATAATGGGTAAAATTACAAGCGCAACAATTTTATGGGTTAATGTTAATCCTGCGGCAAATGGTAGTAGAGGTGGATACGCAATTGAAGCATAAAATACTACTTGTGTTGCTATTGTAAGTGTTCCATAAAATATAGATAACATTGGATTTTTTTTAGCAAATCTATATGCTCCTAATAATGAATCGCGTAACACATCTCGTAAACTTCTGTCTCCTTCTTGAATGATTCTTGACACTAGTAAATTATCTTTGTACATAGTCAAAAAAGAATTAAAATAGAACAAATATGTATATTTTTCTGTAATTTTAGCGTCTCCTTTCTTAACGAATTCATATGCCATTGTTGGTATATGTGAAAATGCAGTATAAGCATTACTAGCTTTATTTCCAATACTTGTTTTGAACTTACTAGCTTTATTTCCAATACTTGTTTTAAAATCATTGAATAGACCTGCACCTATTTTCTTTTTTAATGTACGACGTTTTTTTAACCCTCCTTTTTTTCTACTAAATGAAATTCCACTGGATACTGATTTTCCTATATATTTGGATGCCGATATTATTGAATTTCCTAATGATTTTAAAGATTCCTTTGTAGATGTCAATTCATTCAAAAGCTTCTGTTTTGCCATAACTACTTTTGCTTGATAGATAATTTTTTTACCTTTATCATCGGTTGGTTTAATTTTATTATCAATAGCTTCTTTATATAAAATTCTAATCTTATGGGTAAAAAAATAAACAAATAATAAATATTTCAAAGAGTTTCCTTCAATTTTAATATTTTGTAATAAATTATTCTTTTTCATATCAAGAACATAATCACGTACTTTTTCAACAGTGTCAAATTCGAATTTTTCGTCTATTTTTTTGACATTTTTAACATCTTTATCTTGAACATTTTTTAATTCAACACCTAATAATAATTTTTTTATTTCCTCATTTTCTTCAAATCCAGTAAGCTTGATAATATTAATATTTTTAATATTTTGAAAGAAACCTTCAAATAGTGCCAATATTGTTTTGTTTAGATCTACTGGTTTATCGGTATTAGCTAGGGTTTCTTCAACGTCACCGTCACCGCCATAAAAACCACCAAATATTCCATCTTCATCATCATTACCATTACCATTACCACCAGTACCAGTACCAGTACCAGTACCAGTACCAGTACCAGTACCAGTACCAGTACCAGTACCAGTATCTACTATGCGTTTTTCTTCCTCTATTAATTTGTTTCCCAGTTCCTCGACTTTTTTAATATCTTCTTCTAAACCTTTTATTGTTTCATATGCATTTGCTACAACTGGTGGTAATCCTTGGTCTTGTGTAACATTTACTTTTTTACCATTACCAACATCCGAATTTATTAATTCTTCTATTATTTTATTAAAATCAAGTTCTTCTTCTGATTTTTTAGTATCATCAAATAAATAATACGATTTTCCAAAAGAGTTTGTCATAAAAAAATCATTCAATGTATTACGTACATTATTAAATATATTATCTAATTCTTTACCTATGGTTTTTAATTCTTCCTGATAAAGTTGTTTTGTATCATGTTCATTATTTGTTGTATCTACATCTATATAAACAGTATACAAGACACAACAGTTTATCATAAACAACATATTTAATTCATTTTTTAATTCAATTGAATCAATAATTCTAGCTGCTTTTTTTTGTTTATCTAATAAATTTGTTTCATATTTAGTATATTTTTTTGCTAAACCTTCAAGTGGACTATCAACAATTGGTTTATTAGTTTGGGGGGTCACTGTATCAGAAGCAGCAATACCGTTTGTTAGAGCGTTTTGGCGTACTTGAGCTCGGAGGGGGTTATCATAATATTCACCCTCGGTCACTTTATAAGGAGCAATAGGATTAATAGTAGTAATAGTATCACTAGGAGTACTAGTAGTAGTAGTAGTAGTAGGAGTAGGAGTAGGAGTAGTCTTTTTACTAAATGAAGAGAATAATCCTCCTCCTTTATTCGAAATTTTTCTACCCTTTTTATTATTCTTATATTTCCTATTTTTTTTGCTTTTGTACATTTATATACAATATGCATAAAAATTTTTGATTATTTTACTAAATAAAAAGCTGACAAAAATAGAAAATTGAATATATTTATTGTAAAAATAATAAATATATCATATCATAAACCAATAGTATACAATAATGGATCTAACCCAAAGCAAATTATCGAGAACCGAATGGAACAGTATTGAAGTTCCGGTTTCTCAAAGTGAAAAAGAAATCTTAAAACTCATTGATGACGGATTCAATAATGTCAATATAAAATACAACAGCAATCAGTCATTATTATCCATCATCAAAATCGATAAAAATGAAGAAATCGAAGCCTTTCTTTATACCAAATATTTCGAAGAAAAATTCAAAAAAATAAAAACACAATATGAATCATCAAACCGCGGTGTCAAACTGGATTTCGAAATTCCAAGTATACCGCAAAAAACCCTAAAAAAATTAAAAAAAGCGGACATCATTCGTCTGGAATGCGTCGATTCCACTATCCAAAAATACCGCGAAAAGATATTGGAATTCGTTCAATTGGATTTGGTGGAAAGTATGATGGCTGCTGCACCATCTGAAAAAATGAAAATCGACAAATCAAAAGAAAAAAACGAAAAAACAAAAAACCAGAACATAAAAAAAGACACCATATTTGCAGCATATTCCCTTATTCAAATTAAAAAAGCGTCCATTACAAACAAAAATAAATACGTATCAACATTGGCCGACAATTTTGTCAACCATATTTTGAAAAATGCCGAAACAAAAGATTTCGTATACAAATCTCCCGAAATCATCGAGAAAAATATGGATATTCTCAAATACGCAGACAAAGAACTGTTTTCCCATCAAAAACAATTGTTCTCCATTGTGAAAAATCAAAAAGCATCGCCTAAATTAATCCTATATACCGCCCCCACCGGAACGGGAAAAACGCTTTCTCCCATTGGATTGACTCATAGTTTCAAAGTCATTTTCGTTTGTGTTGCTCGACATGTGGGTTTAGCCTTGGCTAAATCGGCAATATCCATGGAAAAAAAGATTGCTTTCGCATTTGGTTGCGAAACCGCGTCCGATATCCGTCTCCACTACTTTGCGGCGACGGATTGCATTCGTAATAAAAAAAGCGGTACCATTATGAAGATAGATAACAGTATCGGTGATAAGGTGGAGATGATTATTTGTGATGTAAAATCCTATTTAATTGCAATGCGTTATATGTTGGCATTCAACGAAGAACCGGCCATAATTACCTATTGGGATGAACCGACGATTACTATGGATTATGACACCCACGATTTGCACGATATTATCCATAAAAACTGGGTGGAAAACAAGATATCGAAAATGGTGCTTTCGTGTGCGACTTTGCCAAAAGAAGACGAAATCGCCGAAACCATCATGGATTTCCGTTCAAAATTCGAAGGCGCGGAAATTCATACTATTCAAAGTTATGATTGCAGAAAAACCATTTCGCTAACCAATAAAAGTGGATATTGTGTATTACCGCATTTATTGTTCTCAAAATATGATGATTTAATCCGAAGTGTAATGCATTGCGAAGAAAACAAATCATTGTTGCGATATTTCGATTTAGGTGAAATCATACGGTTTATTCGATATCTAAATGAGAATGAACTGGTCGATGATGAATATACAATCGAATCCTATTTCGGGACCGATGTATCCAATATATCCATGGATTCTGTGAAATCTTATTATTTGGAGACGTTGAAGCATGTGAAGGATGAAAATTGGACCGCAATCTATGAAAATATGAAATATACACAAACGTCTAAATTTGGAAAACCCGGGCTTCATAAATCGAAAAGTGTGGAGACGGCTATTCCCGGACATGTACCGGGATTGAAACTGCCTGATGGCGGAGGCGCATTAATGCGCACAACTAGTTTGACGTATACACCTCCTGTACCACCGGTGCCACCGGTACCGCAGGCTATTCCGGTAACAAAAGGTATATTGTTAACCACCGAAGATGCTCATACATTAACCGACGGACCAACCATATTCTTGGCGGACGACGTTGAAAAAATCGCTAAATTCTATATTCAACAATCCAAAATTCCGGAAAAAATATTCAATGGGCTCATGGAAAAAATAGAAAGAAACAATGTCTTACAAAAACAAATCGATGCTCAACAAAAAATATTAGAAGATTCTCTCGGTGGTGAAATTGAGAAATCGAAGAAGATGGAACGGGAGCAATTCAATGGCGAAACCCATAAAGTAATGAATGAAATCGCACGGTTGCGAGAACAATGTAGTAGCATGAATTTAGAACCTGTATATATTCCGAATACCAAACATCATCAGCAATTGTGGATACCGAATGAAGAAATGGTGCAAAATGCATTTGTTCCAAGTATTGACGAAGGAACTGTGAAAGATATTATGTTATTGGATTTAGACAATTCGATGAAGCTTTTGCTCTTATTGGGAATCGGGGTTTTTGCGAACCATCAGAATATTCAATATATTGAAATAATGAAACGTTTAGCGTATAATCAACAATTGTATATGATAGTAGCCTCGTCGGATTATATATATGGAACCAATTATCAGTTTTGTCATGGATTTATAGGAAAAGATTTGACGTTGATGACGCAACAGAAAATTATCCAAGCTTTAGGCAGAATTGGTCGAAATAATATTCAACAAGAATATAGCGTAAGATTTAGGGAAGATAGTATGTTATTGAGTTTGTTTCTTCCAAGTGAAAAGAACATGGAGGCGTTAAAAATGTCCTTGTTATTTTGTGAATAAATTTCTACCATAAATATATAATGTCAGCCTGGACAAATTTTGCAACTCAATTTTTTCATAATAAACAAAAACAAAATCCTGATTATAAATTTAGTCAAGCTTTAAAAGAAGCATCAAAGGTTTATAAAAAAACCAAAGGTGGGTCAAGTAAAAAACAAAGGGGAGGAAAAAAAATCAGGGATGATGGAAGTGAATGTAAAGAAGATGATCTAGATTATGATGAATGTAAAGATGAACCAGAAACAGTAGTACAAGACCAAGAACAAGAACAACCAGTAGTAGGAGACAAAGAACAACCAGTAGTAGAAGGTCAAGAACAACCAGTAGTAGAAGGTCAAGAACAACCAGTAGTAGAAGACAAAGAACAACAAAAAAAATATGTTCTTACTGATGATAAATTTGTACCTGCTACTACACAAGAAACTGGTATGACAATAGATGACATTGAGAAGGCTATTACAAATGGTAATGAAGAATATAAATTACCGCTTGAAAACTTAAAACAACAATTACAATATACCGGCGGTAAAAAATCAAAAAGAAAATCCAAGAAAGCCGGCAAGAAAAGTCAAAAGAAACAAAAGAAATCCAAGAAAGCCGGCAGTAAGAAATCCAAGAAATAAACACACATAAATCTATCCTGTAATATTATAAAATTGAACTTTTACAATATTATATCTTTTTTATAATGATAATAAATAATACTATGAATACAACATCCGAAAAACAACGTCAATGCATTGACCATGTCCATAAAAAAGTCATCGAAATTGCCAATACAAAATATGAATTACCGAAAACCGCAAACAAAGGCAAGCCCGGTAATTATTTAGAAGAATTAACCGGTATACCGCAAAGTTCCGAATGTCTGGATTGCATTGACGGTGAAGTCAAAGTATTTCCACTCAAAAAATTACGAACTGGCATCATTGCACCAAAAGAAACCATCGCAGTATGCATGATAAACAAAGACGATTTGGTTGAAACAGATTTTTATGAATCAAGATGTTACAAAAAATTATCCAACGTTTTGTTTGTAGGATATTACCGTGAAGACGACAAAATAACCTATATGCAACCAACGCTTTTCAACTTGGATGCTCATAGTGAAATCAAAAAACAACTAAAAAATGATTACGATACAATACGCGAATATTTCATGAAAAACAATACATTGGAAGGGACTTCCAAATTAGGTGTATATTTACAAAACAGAACCAAAGGGCAAGGAGGAAATGCACCAAAAACCCGGGCATTTTATTTGAGAACCGCGTTCATACGTAGATGGGTATTACTTTGAAATATGCATTGCTATATACACCATTGCACATTTAAAACGCCCACTTAAAGTGGGCGTTCTTTGAACGTGATTTGGTAACTGTTACTTTGCAACTGATAATTCGCCTTTTATACCCGAGAAATCGCCAAAGGCGAATTCAGGGTTATATAATCGGCGATTTAAAAGTGCAAAGGTGTAAAAAATTGATTTAAAAATATAGTCATAACTATTTTTAACAGTATGAAAAAAAATAACAAAACAAGTATGCCAAAACCCATCTTGAAATGGGTCGGAGGAAAAACGCAAATAATAGACAAATTGATAGAAGAATTTCCAACCGAAATAAACAATTATCGCGAAATATTTTTGGGCGGCGGTAGCGTTTTGTTTGCGCTTTTACACCAAGCGAAAACCGGTGCGATTCAAATCCATGGAAAAATACACGCATATGATGCCAATGACGCACTTATTGGTGTATATAAAAACATCCAAACCAATCACGAAGAACTATATAATGGAGTACAAGAACTTATCGCAGAAATGAATCAATGCGGTGACGGCGAAATCAATCGAAAACCGGCAAATATAGAAGAAGCGAAGTTAGCAAAAGAAAATTATTATTATTGGATTCGAAATAAATACAATACGCTGACTGATAAAAAAACGACGACCGCATCCGCAATGTTTATCTTCTTGAACAAAACATGTTTTCGCGGTGTTTTCCGCGTGGGTCCAAATGGGTTCAATGTACCATATGGACATTATAACAATCCGGAAATAGTGAACAGACAACATTTAGCAGAAATCCATCAACTAATACAAGGAGTCATATTTGAATGTTGCGATTTCACAAAATCATTAGCATCCGTCGAACCAAATGATTTTATATATTTGGACCCGCCATATGCGCCTGAAAAAGAAACGTCGTTTGTAGGATATACAGAAAACGGATTCAATATGGAGAATCACCAGAATTTATTCAATATATTGAAAACCATAAATGCGAAATGGATATTGAGCAATGCGGATGTGAAATTGGTTCGTGATAATTTTACCACCGAAAAATATAAAATTGAATCCATTGTATGCAAACGTTCAATTAATTCTAAAAATCCAGAAGCAAAAGCAAAGGAAGTTATTATTAAAAATTATTGAATATAAAAATATAAATATTATTTAGCTATATTAGTATGTCATCCTATTGCAAATGTTTTCTTTGTATTAAAATTTGCAATAAAAAAAAATATCTACTACACGTAAATGAAATATCAAAAACAGAATCATTGATTCATTATTATGATACTATTCATAAAGAGGATATGAAAAACAGTGTGAAAAAAGATTTCAAACAAATGGAATATAATAAAACACTAAGTGAAGTGAATAAAATGAAACGTAAATTAGGGAGATAAATATTTATTCGATAAATATTTATTTTTTATTGAAAAATCTTATAATCGTTGAGCGGTATTGATGGCGTAAGGGTTTCCACTAAGGGCGCTTAAAATTTCAGGAGAAGTTCGGTCTAAGTTGATATTGGAATACAATGAAGAACCGGTATTTCCTTGTAAACGACCCATACTATTAATATCCGGAGCTTGTGCCGGCATGGTAGGAACAACAGAACGTGAATTTTTCATGTAGGCATCGCGATTTGTATTAGTTCTCATATTTACATCCCCATTCATCAATGACATATTTCCTTGTACCATGTAGCCTTGGATAGTCGATGATTTCACATCGTTATTACGTTGATTGTATTCAGCATCGTAAGCGCGAACTTCGCGAGCACCGCCCCCGGCGCCGGCGTTACCTGCATAATAATAATCACTGGTAAATTGTCTATTATTTTCAATTGGTTGATGAGCAGTTACATTGTATGCCCCACCATTTTGGTTTGCATTTACATTGAGATGAAACTTCGATTTTTCAGTGGTTTCGCGAATAGTAGGGGCAGGTCTGTCAGCAGGATTGAATACATAGGATTGAGCAACTTCGGATTTTGGATTTTGATATGGTCTCAATGTACCAATGGTATTTTCTTTACGAGATGGGCGTAAAATATCCAATAAAGGAGCAACCGCTGCACCAATGGCACCACCAACACCGCCATAATAATCATCTTGTCGATTGGCGGTTCTGTTATTAGGATATGCTTTTTTACTCTTGATACCATAATCACCTTCATTTGCAAATTGACGGCCATTTGCATTGGCGCCAGCAAACGGAACTGCTCCTAATTCGATATTTGTGGATGGCATATATTCACCTGGAACATATGTAGAATCGACGACTGCACCAGCGGCACCTATATAATCAACGGATGTATCTGGACGATTTACAAAACGGTCAATTGGAAGAGCACGAAGAGTCTGTGCTTTTTCTGCGCCAGTAGTTGTGAACCAACGGTCTTTATTCATTTCATGTGTTGTATCCGGGCGGTTTTTCTCCATTTGTCCAATACTACCCAAATTGGTGACGCGACTGATTGCAGGACCTTCGCGTCCATATATAGCCACCCCGGTTGGTTTTGGTTTGTTATCAACACGTAATCCATCTACATTTTTATCTAACCATTGGTCTCGCATTGACATACCGGAATTGAATCCACCCGAACCTTGTGTTGTATACCCTAAACCTAATCCAGGGCCAACATGTTCTTCTGCAAATGGCTTTACATTGGCCATACGACTACCAACATTGACGCGGGATTGATAGAAATCGGTATTGATAGGAGCACCATGTGCCCATTGATAATTTTCAGATGGTGAGAACAAAGGAGATTGTTCTTTTTTAGTATATGATTGAGAACCTGAACCATTCATATTATCTAAAACACTCTCATTTGAGTTAGCATCGACATGTCGTGAACGAATGTTGCTACCGAAAAAAGGGACCATATTATTGTGTTGGAAATAATTACTGTCGACTTTTTCACCAGTTAAAGAGTAATATTGAGAACTTGATGCGGATGCGGATTGCACTTCAACTCCATTCATAGGAGCTTGTGGATTGACAATATTTGAATTTACACGAGGGTTGAAATATTTATCGGTATATACATAAGGAGCATCAAATTTGTTGTCATGTGACAATTTACTACTTTGTTGGGTTTCACCAGAAACAATAGGATATTCATCTGGATAATTTTTATTTGGAATGTTTGTGTTAGGTAATTCTTTATTTGAAAATGATTCCTTTGATTTTGCAGATGATTTTGACTGATTATTCATAACATATAGAGAACCAAGCGCTAATAGCGGTATTCCTAATTCCATTTATATTATATAATTATATATAACTTATATAATATTTATTTGTATTACACCAACTAAAATAAATCAATGTATTGGAGAACATTCAGAACCTCCATTTTTTCCGCCTAAACATAAAGACTTTCCAGATAAATAAAAATCACTATTTCCAGGAAGGATAGGTATAGTAGCAACAAAATTATCTTTTTCTAAAATACGTGTTTGAATATTTGAATGAAATCCTTTTTCTAAATTAGCCAAAGGATTCAACCAAGGTTTTTCCCATCGCTTATGTTCTAAATCTCTATATAGCCAAGCTGGATGACTTGCTCTGGATTCTTCTACAAATTCAGGTGCATTATTGTATGAGTTAGAACTGGTTGGCGCAGCATATTTTTCATATGAATTTTCATCAATTAAATCGCGGTTTAATTTACGAGATAGTCCGCGTAAATCACTTTCCAAGTTCACAGTATTGGTCATAGTATTTGCACCCCATTTTTCCAATCGAATTTGGGGGTCGGAAAAATACGGTAAATTTGCACCGGGACCAGGAGTATTCAATTGATATCTACCTGCAAAACTGCTTAATTCGGATTGTTTTTTAATTCTATTAGGGTCATCGTGAAAACGGGTAAATGCCATTTCAAAATATTTGATTAGTTATATTATAGTTAAAAAATAAAATAGGAAAAAAGATTTAAATAGTATAATTAATATAACATATACGAATGACTGAATATATTCGATTTAATATGAATGACGATAGTGTCGAAAATATACGTGTTATTAAGGAAGAAATCGAAAAAACGCCTAAATTATGTTTGAATATGATTGTCAAAAACGAAAGTAAGGTAATCCGTCGTTTGTTAGAATCCGCTGCGCCAATTATTGATTCATATTGTATTTGCGACACGGGTAGTACCGATGATACCAAAGAAATAATTCGCGATTTTTTTGCAAGTAAAAATATACCAGGTAAAATTGTCGAAGAACCGTTCAAAGATTTCGGTTATAATCGTTCATTTGCATTAAAAGCATGTGAGGATATGGATAATGCTGATTACATACTGCTTCTGGATGCAGATATGATTTTGAAAATAGGGGAAAATACAAGTCCATATGAATTCAAAAAATCATTAACTCATGATGTATATCATGTTTTCCAAGGAAATGATGATTTTTATTACAAAAATACTCGTATAGTCAAAAACCGTCTTGGCATGTATTATTGGGGAGTAACCCACGAATATGTAAAATCACCAGAGGGGTCAACCACTGCACGAATTGATAAACCTATATTATTTATTAATGATATTGGAGATGGCGGTAGCAAGGCTGATAAATTTATTCGTGATATTAACTTGCTAACAAAGGGTTTAGAAGAAAATCCAAACAATGATAGATATACATTTTATTTAGCCAATAGTTATCGTGATTCTGGTAATTACGAAAAAGCTATCGAATATTTTAAAAAACGAATCGAATTGGGCGGTTGGTACGAAGAAATATGGTTTAGTTATTACAGTATAGGAAAATGTTACAAACATATGGGCGATATGCCAAATGCAATTTATCATTGGTTAGAAGGATACAATTTTTATCCAAACCGTATTGAGAATTTGTATGAAATAATTACCCATTATAGACATTTAGGTAAAAATAGATTGGCATATACATATTTCACCATTGCTAACAAGGAAAGAACCAATCATCCTGAACGTGATTATTTATTTATGCAAAAGGATGTATATGACTATAAACTAGACTACGAATTTACTATTATTGGATATTATTGTAATGAAGACAAATTAAACCTTCCTCAATACTGTATGAAGGTATTGGCACATCCAACATGCGAAGAACATACTGCAAAAAATGTATTAAGTAATTACAAGTTTTATACATCGAGATTGAAGGATTGGGATACAACAATTGACCACAATTCGGAATTATTGAAGAAGGTAGGTAAAAAAATCATGGAGACACATTCAATCGAATTTAATTCAAGTACACCTAGTATGTGTATTAACGATAAAGGGGATTTAGTTGTAAACATCCGATACGTTGATTACAAGATTGATGATAATGGTGGATATGTTAATAAAGAACATATTTCAACCAAGAATATTGTTGGTGTATTTGATATTTCCAATCCAATGGAATGGAAGCAGAAAGATGAATTTTTATTGGAATACAATACTGAAATCGATAATTTGTATGTAGGGTTAGAAGATATTCGTTTACATTCACATGAAGGTAAAGTATATTACAATGCAAACCGTGGGTTAAGTTATCATAATATTAAGGTAGAGCATGGAATCATTGATATGGATGAAGGTATTACCAAATCCGGAATCATTTCAAAATCAGGCCAACATGATGTTGAAAAAAATTGGGTCATTTTTAATGATGCAGCCAATACCCAAAAAATAATATATGGATGGCATCCATTGGTAATCGGAAATATTGAAAGTCCAACCCGCGATTTTGAAAATATGGAGTTTGCACAGACCCATGTAGTACAAACCCCTATTTTGTTCCGATTTTTACGCGGTTCAACAAATGGTGTTAAAATTGGAAATGAAATATGGTTTATATGCCATGTTGTAAGTTACGAAGACCGTCGCTATTATTATCATATCTTTGTAGTATTGGATGCCGCTACATATCAATTGAAGAAATATTCCACACTATTTACATTTGAAAAAGAAAAGGTTGAATATACATTAGGATTCATTCATATAAAAGATACAAATCAATTCTATATTGGATATAGTTTGATGGACCGCGAAACCCATTTCATGACAGTTTCAAAACGTGTTGTAGACGGAATGATGATAAGTGTATAAAAAAATATAGGATACAAAATATATAGAATACAAAAAATATAAATATAAATATAAAATATAAAAGAAAAGAAAAAATGAATTATGTTTATTTATCGATTATTTCATCAACATTTATTATTATCGGTTATTTGCCTGAAATCTATTTAACGATATTTCAAATAAAAAACATTGATTCAACAAAATATTCATCAACAATGTGGTTGGTTGGTGGAGTATTAGGAACAGTTTATAGTGGCCTCAACGGCGCTGATACATTCATAACTGTAAATTATTCTGTCAATACATCATTGAATCTATTGACTTTGCTTTTCAAACTATACTACTATTGTAAAATAACAAGGTGTCATATTTGTATCAAACAATCGGATGAAAATACAATTGAATTACCAGTTATAGCTTGAATAATGATATATTATTATTTATAATAAATCATTTCTTATGTAGGTTGGGTGGAGGGGCTAATAACATAGGTAGTACGTGACCCCAAATTTTTTAAGAAAACCTCTATTTTTTTATATTCAATGTCGATTCCAAAATCAGTATCATTTGCAACTTCGTATACATGACCACTGATTTGTATAGAATCTGGTTCAGCAGTACTTTGTAATCGACTTGCTACATTCACTGTATTTCCAATTACACATAATCGCGGGATTTCAATACCTAAAATACCAACTACAACTTTACCAAGGTTAATTCCTATTCGTAATTGCATCGGTTTATTATCCGGCGTTGGAATATTTTTTATCTCACGCAACATATCAAATGCAAATAGTATCATATTTTTAACATTATTTGTTTGGTCATTTGTATATATATCACTTACAACCATATATGCATCACCGATGGTCTCTATTTTCTGTAAATTACCATAACGATGTATAATATCATCAAACCTGGTATATACATCATTCAATAATCTATATATCACATCCGCATCATATTTTTTCGCTAATTCGGTATAAGATACAATATCAGTAAATAATACGCAAATAAAATCATATGGTTTATACTCTTTTGAATTTGTCAAGTATCTATCTTCTAATTCTAATGGTAATATTTTCTGTAATAATTCCAATTTTAATGTTGTCTTATCTATTGGAGTAAATGATGTTAATCTATTTTCAATTATTTGCATTATCTGTTTGCATTTTTGTGTAATTGTATTTGTGGTTTCAAATTGTTTCATGGATTTCTTAATAGTAGTTAATAATGATATTGATTGTAAATCTATATTGGTTCGAATATGATAGGTTTGCTCTTCATAATCATTTATGATTAACAATGTTGTTAATTTTGCTATCATATCACTTAATAAATAGCATATTTGAATATCCTGTATACTTAATATATTTAATAATTCAATAACACTAATCAATGAAAACAATGACCAAATATAAATAATGAATTTAGTATATCGTTGATGTTTCAAATCAAATAATTTATAAATAAAAAAACATTCTGATAATGATAATATTACAATAATATATGCATTGTATTGCGTTTTACGAAACGGATATAATATAATATGTATTGCGTTGGTAGTAATATGATATTGTGCATTAACCTCAAATAATGTGAGACGATTCATATTACAATAAAGTAAGAGAATCAATGGTGTAGTAAATAACCACATAACAGTTCTTCTAAATTCATATTGGTATATACCAATAACATTATTATCAATAATTGTATCCATTACATATTTTAAATAAATCAACGCAAGTGAGTATGTTGTATAGTTTTTAATTCTTGAAAAGAATAACAAGTGTGTAGTAAATAAAACAAATACCGATAATATAAAATAATTTGCAGATTGAATGACTGGATAAAAAATAAAGGGTTCTTCTTGAAATATTTCATATTTATCATATAAACATGGTTTCAAAATATTATTTAATTGGTAATAAAATAATGTAAATAAACAAAGTTGTAATAGATTTTCCATGGTGTTTCTACTGATATCTATTGATATATTTTTATATGCAATTTTTTTACTATATTTAGGGTTTTCTTTTTCTTTTTCTTTTTATTCTTCTTCAATGGGCGAATACATCGCGGTTTTGCATGACCCAAAAGTTCGTCGGTGCCACTGGGTAATACCATATTCTTTTATCCCGTCTAAATGTCTTTTTGTTCCATATCCAACATGACTATCTAATCCATAACGTTCTATCAAAACAGGGTATTTTCTACAAATATCGGCAATATATTCATCATGTGCAACTTTCGCCAAAATACTTGCAGCGGCAATACATGTATATTTATTATCACCCCCTTCAATGGTTTCAAACGGTATTTCACGCACACTTTGTGTTTCCTCATCAAATACAATATGAGGTGTGAAATAATTGCCATCAATCAATAGCATGTATTTGCGAGTATATTCATGATTGGGTTCGGTGGCAGGTATTTGTTCTAATTTAGAAATAACTTGTTTAATAGCCTCGTGCATACCTAACATTACACATTTCAAAATATTTTGTTTATCAATGACATCATTTTCAATATATTGAATATTCCAAGCAACCGCATTTTGTTTGATATATTCAGCAGTTTCACGCAATTTTTCCTTGTTCGTGAATTTTTTACTATCTTTCATCAATTCGTGGGAAAACCCGTGTTTAGGTAAAACGGCTGCGGCCACATAAAGGCGACCAAACATGGGACCTCGACCAGCTTCATCCACACCAATTTCATATTGGTTACATATATCATGGGTTTGTTCCAGTGGTATAACTATTTTTTTTGTTCTTTTTTGTTTGATTTTTTCAGGAGAATTAGATTTAGACATATTTATGTTCATATAATTACAGTGTAAAATATATATTTATTCAATTTTTTATATTTGACAAACAAAACAATAAAACAATAAAAGAAAATTTCTTTTCGGCAAATATAATATATATTAGTGTATAAATGTTAAAACTGAAATTTAGTCCATTATTATTGTTTATAATATTATTGATTGTATTAATTTTTTCGACAATAATATGCAAAACCTGTTTTTTGAACGCCAGTAAAACAGAAGGGTTTGTCAGTTTCCAAAAAGATAAAGACACTACATCAAATACAAACACGCTATATATGGTTAATTTACCTCAATATTCAAAAACAAATACGGTTGCGAAATTGTATGATAATTTGTTTTTTGATAAATTAAATGGAAATTTGATTGAAGTTGATTCGAAATATTATGTAACATCTGGTAATGTATCAGGTAATATATCAGCCAATGTTGATACGACAGGTTCAAGTATTTCCAATATTTATATAAATACACGTAGTAACACAAACCGGTCTTATCCAACTCTTGTAAATGATGGTAATGTAGTTGGAATGGATGTAGCTGAAAGTTTATCAAATACAGTTATTAGTTCATTTTCTCCATGGAGTTATGTGACCACTTCTCTTAATACTGATAATTATCAAGTATTTTACATGCCATGGGGCGACACTACATATATGCACATCATAAAATTAAAAAATTATCAAAGTTCCAATTTCAGTCCAACTCATATAATGAGTTTCATGTTTGGCCCTGGTGGAAGTATGTCGAATAAATATTATTCATTACAAACCGCAGCAATAAGTATAAAAAATGATGATAATGACCCTAGCAATGACAAATATGTATATGATGATTATTATGATACTAACAAATCAGTTTATCAATTAAGTAAATATGTAAAATTCGATAGATCGAATGGTAATTTGATTATCCGTTCTGATAGTGGTATTACAATATACGATAGAAATAATTCAATCACAACATATAATAGTAAAGGTCAAGTTAAAAATACTTCGACTACATTACAAAATAGTGATTTCAATTCATTTGTAGTAAGTGATAATTACAAATACGTTGTATTGTATTTACCTATTTCGACAAAAACAATGATTGCATTATTGAAAATAGATCCATCAAATTCAAATCGATTTAAAATTGAAAAGGTTGTTCGATTCAACAAAGATGGAATTGAAACTGATTCAGGTACAAATACAAATAGTGGAGTAACCCAACCAAAATTCCCGAATGATCAATGGAATGATTTCTATCAAAATTATTGGATGACATTCTCAAATAGTGGAAATCAATATATGTCTGAAGATTATTTATTGAAAACTCAAATTGTACCGCCAGTATGTCCATCATGCCCATCTTGTGCATATTCAGCAGGAACATGTACAAATTGTGGTGGTGCAGGTGGTTCTGGAACATTGAATAGTAATGGACAAACCGTTGTAGAAAATGGTAAAGTGCCAACCAATGTTACTGGAACTGCATTGGTAACATCAGGTGGTGCAGTTGTTACTGGAACAACTGGCTCAGATAAACCAATAAATAATGCTGTTAGTCAAACTACAAATACATTGAATACAAGTGTTGGAACTGCTGGTGTTCTTGGAAGTAAAACATTGGATACTACATCTGATATATTAAAATCAACTGGAAGTGGTGCAACTGATTTATTAAAGTCAACTGGTAGTGGTGCAAGTGATTTATTAAAGTCAGGTGCATCTGGTGCTACTGATTTATTAAAATCTACTGCAAGCGGAGCTACTGATATATTAAAATCTACTGCAAGCGGAGCTACTGATTTATTAAAATCCGCAGGTAGTGGATTAAAAGATATTGCAACTGACAATCGTAAAGCAGCGGAAGCAAGAGGAGTAGGAGTAGGAGGAGTAGGCGGAGTAGGAGGAGGAGGAGTAGGAGGAGTATCAGGCGCAGGAATTCCAACAAGAGGAGTTGCGGGAATTGATAATTATTCATATTATGGTGCATTACCATCAAAAGGTGGTAATTATATGCCAATCACCGCTGATTTCAGTGCATTTGCAAAATAAACAATTCGTTTGAAAATAGATTAAAAATAAATAGTTATTTTCTAAATAACTAATTATAAAAATTATGGAAATAGAGAACCTGAATAAAATATTAAACAGAGAAGATACCGTTAATAAAATGAAAGAAATTTTGTTAAATTTTGAGACAAACCATAAAAACATGAATTATAAAAAAGGTATTTATTTGTATGGTTCTCCTGGTTGTGGAAAAACCCATTTTGTTATGAATCTTTTGAAAGAATTGAATTATGATATAATTAAATATGATGCAGGTGATGTTCGTAATAAATCATTAATCGATACAATAACATCCAATAATGTATCTAACCAAAATGTTCTCCAAATGATGAGTAAAACTCGTAAGAAAATAGCAATCGTTATGGATGAAATTGACGGAATGAATAATGGCGATAAGGGAGGTATAACATCGCTAATAAAATTAATACGACAAAAGAAAACGAAAAAACAGAAAATGGAGAACATGACGTTGAATCCCATTATTTGTATAGGAAATTATTACGTGGATAAAAAAATAAAAGAATTAATGAAAGTATGCAATGTATTTGAATTAAAACAACCCACTCCAATACAAGTTGGTAATTTACTTGAAAACATACAACCTACAATTGAAAAATCACTCATACCCTCATTATTATCATATATACAAGGAGATATGCGAAAACTAATTTTTATTCAGAACATCAACAATAAAAAACCAGAATTAATGAATATTGATACAATTACAAATATTTTTCATAATAAGTCGTATAATGATGATGCAAAAACAATTACAAAGACTCTTTTGAATAAACATGTAGATATTGATCAACACAATGTTTTCATGAATGAAACCGACAGAACTATTGTAGCTCTTTTATGGCATGAAAATATAATAGATGTTATAGACAAAATACCGCAAGATAAGTCAATTCCATTGTATTTAAAATTATTGGAGAACATGTGTTTTGCGGATTATACTGACAGAATAACGTTTCAAAATCAGATATGGCAATTCAATGAAATGTCATCCTTAATAAAAACGTTTCATAATAACAAAATATACCACGATACGTTTCCTGAAAATAAAACAAAGATTAGTGATATACGTTTCACTAAGGTATTGACAAAATATTCAACTGAATATAACAATTTTCTTTTTATTTATAATTTAACCCAATCTTTATCCATGGATAGAAAAGATTTAGTTGCATTCTTTCAAGAATTACGACTATGTTATGGAGAAAATTTTTACAATGATTCTGAAAAAATGATAGAAATTGAAAAAATATTTGAGAACTATGATATCAATAAATTGGATATAAAACGAATGTATAGATATTTAGACAAAAATGTTAAAAAAGATCAGGTTAATGAGGATGAAATTATAGAAGATGATGAAGAATTGGTGTGATTTATCCAAAAACTACGTATGGATTTTGTTGAAATTTGACATGTTTTTCAACGGGTTCAGCTATCGAAGCTTTTTTTAATTTTTCAATAGTAGATTTTTGAGACTCTATCATTACTTTATAACGTTGTATTTCATTGTACATACTATTGCATTTTTCCTTCAATTCTTCTAATTCACCGGTATTCGATACGTTATTTTGAGGAAAACTTTGTTGTACAAATGGTGACTGGTTTGGTATAAACGGAGAACTATTGATGTTTTTACTCATTTCCAATTGTTTAATATATTCACTCATTGAATTAATCTGTTGTTGTTGCTGTTGGATCATATTAATAACATCTTGCGAAGACAACGCGACGGGTTCCTTTCCTGGTTGTTGTAACATAATAGGTCCATTTGCATTTTGTTGTTGCATCATTTTAGAACGTTCTTCGTCAATTTCTTTGATTTGTTTCAAAACATCGGGTTTCATTTTTGGTAGTCCCGGTTCATATTTAGCCAATAATTTATCGATATCTTTCATGAAAAATTTTTTGATATGTTCTTCATCCTTAAATTTGATAAACATATCCACAGTTTTAGGCGATTCTTTGAAAACATCCGGATGAGGATTTTTTAATAATTCACGTTTATCAAACGTATTATGCTCATGTGAAAATACTAAAATTGTTTTCATAGGATCCAATTGTACAAATGGAATGGTATAATTTTTTAAGAAAGCTTTTTCTTCTGCTAACGCTGCATGGTTTTCATATTGTGTTTTACTCAATAATTCTTTTTTAAATGCAAATGTTCCAGCAGTTGCATGGTTTGGTCCATATGGTCCACATTGGTACATTTTTTTGATATGTTTGAAATATATGTACATTTCACTTGAACCAGCACAAAGAGCGGTTGGTGATGAAGTCAAACGTTCAACTGCATGTGAAATTCGTTCCGGTGGATAATAATCATCATCATCCATATATACAATAATAGACCCAGTAGATTGTTTATGCATGTAATTACGTTTTTCACCGAGCGACATTTTTTTATCAAGACTGAAATATTTGATTTGCGGAATGTTTGCTTTTTCTATTAAATCGGCGATTTTATCAGTTCCATCATCAACTATAATCCATTCAATGCGATCTTTTGGATAATTTTGATTTCGAAAGCATTCTAACATAATGGGTATAAATGGTCTTCGGTTGAAAGTTGGAGTGCATACACTTACTAATGGAGTCTTTTTCTTTTTTTCAACCATTTTAAATATATAAAATAAGAATTGTTTATATATTTTTATAATAAATTACATTGGAATATTCATACATTGGAATATTCATACATTGGAATATTCATACATTGGAACATTCATACATTGGAACATTCATACATTGGAACATTCATACATTGGAACATTCATACATTGGAACATTCATACATTGTATTACCCTTCATTACACATTTTTCTATCTTTTGAACTCATTTTCGCTTCCTCTATTTCTTGTAATAAGCCCTTTATTTTATAACCATATGTAAATACTGAAATACATGCAATTATTAACATGTTGATAAACGAGAAAAATATTTTGTTGATAGCCGAATTAACAAATATTAAATATACAATGACTCCTATTAAAAAGAAGAGTATAAAAATAAATTCAAATAAACATTTGTTTATAATTTCTAATAAAAATTTCAATAATGCAACCCACCAAACTAATGTATTTGGCGGACAATCATATTTACCAATATTACTTATAGATTCACATAAAAAATTATTAATATTTTTTATACTATTCCAGTATGTTGTACTTGAATAAATTGGTATTGCAAAAAATGAATGTATAATTATATACCCTAATAGAAAAATTCCGGCTATGCCTATATTGATCATTGTAAATATCAATTTGAATATACCACCAATCAAAGTTGAAAATGGAGCTGTAACTAAATTGAAAACACTCGATGCAGTATCTAATACATTTGATGGAAAAAGTGACATTAACATACAAAATAAGATAATACCATATAACATATTCGTTAATGTCGGATTTACAGATGTAGACCCTCCAATATAACCAAAAAATGTATTTTTGATTGTTGAAGAATAGTTACATACTACATTTGCTATGATTAAAATTAGTACCAAAAACAATAACATAGAATTAAGTAACACATCCATTGGTGTGAATTTTTTTGCCGTTTCTATTATAGGTGGCATGTAGTGTAAAACTACGTTATTCAATATCGCAGTAGGCCTCGACAAATAAAAAAAGAAGAATTTTAACATTGGTAATATAGAATTTAAAAAATCAAAATCAATATGTGTATTTACTTGCGCTCCTCCTTCTTTATAAATTGTTATAAAGAACCAATTATATGCTACAAGTAATGTAACTGGTATTGATAAAATATAATATGCCTGATTTTTAATGATGTTTATATCGTTTCTTCTCGATCTCGCATTTTTATCGCCCAAATCATAAATTGATCCTATAATTTTTGTCAAATTTGTATCTGCATTGCCGAATAACAACCGATTTAGCAAACCTATATAATAGCGTACTTGACTAAAAAATCTTGAAAGAGCATTTTGTTTACATTTACTATTACTCAAATTTTCTTTAAAACTTTCTTTGTTTTCTTTGAAATTTTCGGTTTTCAAACTTTTTGTATTATCATATTCTTCATTTTCTTCATTCTTCTCTTTTTTCTCTTTTTTCTCTTTTTTAGCATATTTTGTTTCTTTTTTTTCTTTTGTTTCTTTTGTTTCTTTTTTATCATTAGTATCTTCATAAATATTATCTAATTCTTCAATATTTTTGTAATTTGCATATTTTTTCTTGTTTATTTTTTCTATTTTTTGAATAATAATTTCAGTATCATTATTTTCATCATTTTTCACATCTTTTTTAGTAATTGTTTCAAGGTTCTCAATTATGTTATTATTATCTTTACTAAATGTTTTCGTTTTCCATTTTGTTTCATTATCTTCCATTCTATTATATAATTATTTATATAATAGTATTTGATAAAAAACAAAATTATCTGGCATATAACATACCACAATTTCCACCAATAAATGAAAGAATGTTATAGCGTTCTTCGTATAATGTCAAATTGAAATTATATTCATATAATCTCCAATTTTGTTTATTTATACCTATTGCATTTCCGTTTTGGTCACAAACAATCCCAAATATAGAATTAACAGAATCTACGTTGGGAACATAAGTTGTTAATTCTAATTCAATGTTCTTGAATTTACTCAAATTAATTGCACCTGATGGTTGATATTCAAATGGACTCGTATTCAAACAAAAATTATAGCAATATATCCCCTCTTTTGCAAATCCCTGACTTCTGGTATATTTCTCAATGTAATCGTAAACTCCACGCGTCAATATATTTTCTCTATAATCACCATTCAGCAATATACCCATTGTTTCCAATATTTCTTTACGATTTCCTGCAAAAAAATCACCTGTATAAAAAAAACCAGTATTTGCTCCATCTGGATTATATAATGGTCCAAATATAAATGCATTGTCGGTTGATTTATCCGGTGCTTCTGTGATATCAGAAGGAATTGATTTATATGGCCAGTTTGTATAATTACTCCATTCATTTCTCATATTAACATCGTTTCGTTGTAAAAACCATATCCAATTTGCAACCATTCCATTTGACAACAATTTGACTTTTTTAGAACCCGTGATATTTTCAAATTTATATTCAAACACATCTTTTACTAAATAGACCTGTTCTTCTTGGGCAAATAATTGGCGTTCATCTTTTGATAAAAAACAATAGGTAGCCATCAAATGCACATCCGCATTCCATGTATTTATTTTATTCTCATAATTTTCCTGTGAAATATTGACAGCTGGTGGTCTTTGTAAAAAACGATACATTTGGAATTGCTGACGGTTGAAATCCGGTTGAATATATGGTAAATTATTTTCAACATCAAAAACATCGCGTACTTGAAATAATTCTTGTATAGGACGCAATGTAACTGAAATGGATAATTCGTTATATTGTAATGAAATTAGAGGAAATGCGCAACGACTATCTAATGTGAACCATGTGTTAATAGGTATATATATATTTCTACCACGTATTGATGGCTCTGCGCCAACAATTGCACCAGTATAAAATGCAGATGGATAAGTATTCGAACGACCGAATGCATTTGCAGGGTCGTTCAATTCTGGTACATTTCCACTCATTGCATTGAATAAATTTTTCTTTTCTGTGGTAAAATCACGGTCAACCATTGCGGCTAAATATTGGCCTGTATATTTTTGTATAGTCAATGAACCACAATTTATAGTAATTTCTTCTATTAGATTTGTTCCTAAATCAGATATCCAACGAAATTCATAAGGAGTCCACGTGTTTGCATTGTTATCATTCGGATGATAAAAAGGACTCCATATATCCGGCAATGTAACTACTATGTATGTATCCATAAGTAATTCGGCATATCTTGGTATTTTGAATGTAAACGTGGAACTTTCAGTTGTCCGTAATTCTCTTAATCCATCATAATCAATCCTGAATTTTTGTAATCCAAAATTAGTATATTTAGAATAAGTCACTTTGAAAAACGTTTTAGTAGGATTTCCGGTTAATATTACATTATTGTTACCAATTGATATAAGATTTAGTAATCCTCCTGCCATTTATAAATAAGTATAATATAATACATTATTTTGTTTTTATTATTATTTTTTGTTATAGGTATTATATATAAATGAAATTTATAGAATTGTTTATTATTATTTTAATCATCTTTTTATTTTTGTACATATCATATCGATTAATCCAGAAACAAAGTACAAAATATGTTTATGAAGGATTTCAAGAAGGGTTAGAAACAACTACTATTACGAATACTACCGATAAAATGCTTAATATACCATTAAATCAAGTTTGTATTAAAGCATCTTATAATTCAGCATTTGATGGAAAAAATATTTCGATTGACCAATTGAAATATGTTATGAGTAGAGGTTGTCGTTTTTTGGATTTTGAATTGTATTTAATAGGGGACACTGTTTATGTTAATTATTCCACGGACCCAACATATAGTACTTATATCAATACAAATACAAGTATTGAACTAAATTCACCATCAAAAGCCATTTCGTTTAATGATATAATGAAAGCTATAAACGATTCATCTGTTAAAACTAGTACTGACGGTAAAAATGCATATGTAACCCCGAATCCAAACGACCCTTTGTTTATACAATTACGTATTAAATCAAAAGATAACAATATATACACAAAACTAGCAGGTGACCCAAAAGCAAATCCGCCAATAGTGGGTGTATTAAGTAATTTTTCAGATAAACTATATACATCACAGATTACCGGAGATACAAAATTAAAGGATTTGAAAGGAAAAATTATCATTGTTATGGATAAATCTATTAATCCAAATTATCCAGAAAAAGCTCTTGAAAATTATGTGAATATTATTACTGGCGGTAATACTTGGTCATCTCAACAATATAGTTTATTCAAAAACCAAAAAACCACGCCCCCAAAAATAAAAGATGATTTCAAAACTACCGACGTAACTCAATTGAAATTGTTAATGCCTGACGTAGATGAAAATTCACCAAATCCACAAAATCCGTTTTCATTAATTGAAAGTTATGGAGTTCAAGCAATTGCATATAAATTTTATAAAAGAGATATGGCATTGGATTTGTATGAAACTATATTTGCAGAATATCAATCGGCGTTTGTTCCATTAGCGTATGTAATACAATTTATTCAAAATAAGAAACAAAATCCTGATGAAAAAATGACATTGAAATATGGAGCCAGTTTTGTAGGTGACGCAAAATAGATTTAGGTATATACACATTTTTTCTAAATGTATATATATGAAAAAATATTCAAGAAACATTCGTAATAAACAAAAACAACATATGAAATTAAAAATGAAAGGTGGTATCACTAAAATAAACAGCGATTTATCGAGTTGGCAAGCGGTTTATAATATGATAACATCGGAACATAGCAAATTAACTTCAATCTCATACAACTCGGCAGCTGGTTTTATATTTAGATTAGATGTTCAAGAAGAATATTCAGAATTTTTAGGATTAAATAGCGCACGGACTTCTTTTAATCAACCAGTAACGAGTTTGATTTTCAAAATCGTTATTATCCATGCTAAAAATGAGATTATCGACCTACCTGAATATGAAGATACAGACGAAAAAAAAAAAAAAAAAAAATATTATGACAAAGTGTTAGAAAATAAGGGAAATTTTATACAAGAAGCAGTTATTCAACAAGATATTTATTTGAAAACCATTAATCCTAATGGTAATTATATATGTCCATCTGTTATTGATTTATCATTATTTAAAAATCAATATTCTAAAAAATTAATAAATGATTTATTAAATACAAAAGGTAAAGATGATGAATGTGGACAAATGCTTAAATATTTACATGAAGCTTTAAAAAACAAATCACTTGAATTAGGAATGATTACAATGGAATTGGTTGATAATAACTATATACCTATTTACAAGGCTATATATCTCGATAGAGAAAGATATATATACAAGACAAATTGTGAATATGCACTTGCTGAATTAATTATTTTATTTATAAAACTTAAATTAGTAAATTATGATTGTCATTCTAGAAATATTTTAGCAAAGAGAAATGGTAATTTGAAATCATTACTCATTGATTTTGGTAGAGTAATTGATTTAAAAAACGTTTCTCAGAAGATGAAAACACAGTATAAAATTTTCACAGGAAAAGATTTTGATGAAGATTTTAATGATATTAAAAACATTGATGTAACTGATTTTTATGACATAACACGAGAAAACTATAATGAAAAAAATGAAAATAAAAAAAAAAATAAAGAAATAAATATTGCAAAAATAATTTGGATTATTCGATTTATTGCTTTTGTTGATTTTTCTAAAAATTTTGTAGAATATAATTCTGAGAATCACCCGTTCACTCAACCACAAATGAATAGTTTGATACGTTCTTTATATGGACATGGATTAAATAATGAAAATACAAAAACATTTAACTGGTATAATATTGAATCAGACACTATACGTTCAATTATATCAATTTGTAACAAAATAGAAGAGTTAACAATTGGACGTGTTACACAAAGTAATATTTTTTCACTTGACGCAATGAAGTCAAAAATTTCAAATAAAAAGTTTTTTGATAATAATATAGACGTGAATAGTTTGTATAGAGAGTATAGAGAAAAAGAACGACCACATGTAAGTGAAAGTATTTGCGATAAAGAAGACGAAACATGTTGGACCAAAACAATCATAAGAGTAAGTAATTTCTTTGGAAATAAAACAAAAAAACGAAGTCGTTCAACAACTTCACAAAGAAGTAGTAGTAGTCAAACACGAAAAAAAAAACCTTCAACAAGTTCACAAAGAAGTAGTACTATTAAAACCGGAAAACTAAAAATAGAATAAAATATTCTAATTTAGGATAACAATCAAAAAATATATCATTTATATATAAATGACATATACTGAAAAATATAAAACTGAATTATGTGATAATGATATGACTTTTCAAGATTGTGAATTGGCTATATTACGGTACGCAGTTGATGAAAGTGAAACCATTCAAGGACAAAAAATTGCAAATAGTGATGATGTCAAAAAAATTATTGCCATTGTTGAAGATTTTTTAATGAAGAAAAAATTAGTATGTTATGGCGGAACTGCCATTAATGCAATATTGCCAAAATTTGCGCAATTTTACAATAAAGATATTGAAGTTCCAGATTACGATTTTTTCTCAAACCATGCATTAGAACATGCAAAAGAATTGGCAGATATTTATTTTGAAGCAGGATACACGGACGTAGAAGCAAAATCGGGGGTCCATCCAGGAACATACAAAGTATTTGTCAATTTTATTCCCGTTGCCGATATTACCTATTTAGAAAAAGATATTTTTGATGCAATTCAAAAAGACTCAGTAAAACGTTCCGGTATTTTTTATGCTCCACCGAATTATTTACGCATGGGTATGTATTTAGAACTATCACGACCACAAGGAGACGTTTCTCGATGGGAGAAAGTATTCAAACGTTTGAATTTGCTGAATAAATATTATCCATTGAAATCGTCAATCAAATGCGAAACAATAGACTTTCAACGAAGTATGGAAACAAATGAAAAAGACTCGTCCAAAATATATTTCATTGTTCGCGATGCATTAATCGACCAAGGTGTAGTATTTTTCGGCGGCTATGCAAGTAGTTTATATTCAAGATATATGCCAAAAACACAAAAGAAATTAATTATGCAAATACCGGATTTTGATGTATTGAGCGAAGAACCTGAGCGAACCGCAAATATTATAGGTGAACAATTAAATGAATATGGATACACAAAAATCAAAATAATGAAACACGATGCTATTGGAGAAATAATTCCTGAACGTTATGAAGTTCGCGTAGGAAAAGACACAATCGCATTTATATACAAACCAATCGCTTGTCATAGTTACAATACAATTACCATAAACGACAAAGAAATCAATGTTGCTACTATTGATACAATGTTGAGTTTTTATTTAGCATTTATTTATGCAGACAAACCATTTCCATATTTCAACAAAGACCGAATTTTGTGTATGGCTGAATTTTTATTCAATGTAGAACAAGAAAATCGATTAGAACAACGCGGTTTATTGAAACGATTCAGTTTAGAATGTTACGGTAAACAACCTACCCTGGAATCGATTCGTGCAGAAAAAGCGGAAAAATTCAAAGAACTTTCTGGAAAACGTGGAACGCGCGAATATGAAGAATGGTTTTTGAAATATAATCCAAATGCATTAAAAGAGAAAATGGAAAAAGATGAAAATAAATCGAAGAAAACTGTTAAAAATGTGGAAAAGAAAAAACAGACAAGAAAAAGAAGGAAAACTAAAACAAATTTCTTAAATATTTTCTAAATGTTTTTCAAATGTTTTTCAAATAATTTCATCCATAGAAAATTGAAATTATTTTTACTCTATCATATACTATAAAAAACAATGAATATCCTACAAAAAAATCCTCCTGTTGTATTTTTAACAGAAAATTCTATACAAAACAATATTAGAGGTAGTCATAGTATTGATAATAATTTGAGAGCACATCTAAATCCAATGAGGGTACATTTCGAAGAAGAAAAACACGATATTGAATCAAATGAACCACAAGTTGCATGCAATTATGAAAACGAAGTAATTGTCAAACATAATATTCATTGTTGTACAATGAAACAACTAATTGAATATGCGATTGTATCATGTGTTACGGGGGTTTTGTTGATATGCATCGAATACATAATTTATGTAGTTAAATCGAGTAAATAACATGTTCGTTACAATTCGCTTATATAATTTGTGAACTTTGATACACCATAATACAATAACCCAAACAATGCACTCTTCAAAAATAACCCGTAAAAATTTGCATTTCCATCACTATTGTATATTGGTAAAAATGCTAAATTCTTGTACATTAGTGTATTTATGATAGGCATTTGAAAAATGAAAAACAAAATAGCAATAAAAATAGTAGTTTGTAATTCAGTCAATAGTGTATCTACCAATGATTCGCGATGTTTTTTTTGTTTATATTCTTTCATTGGTTTCTCATTCTCATCTTCGTAATCCTTGATATAATCCGATGTTAATTTATGCATTGGAATATAATTTGGTTGAACTTGTTCATCATTTAGATATTGTGTAGTGTCGACTGGAATGTCACGTGATGGTAATCTATATTGAGGCTCATTTTGTTGCATATTGTATTGTGGTAAAAATTGATTTTGATTTTTTGGCGGTTGGGTTGTTTGAGGTAAAGACATCACATTATTTTGAGGTGGAATGCCATATGGATTTGGATGTACATTCATTTGAGTATAGGTAGTATTTGGTTCTTGACTGTCTTGTCCGTATCCCATATTATTAGGCTGATTGAAATTTTGTTGTGATGGGTTATATGACCCAGGAGGCATTTGAACAGTTATATTTTCAGGTAAGTCCGCAATTCGTGTAGTTGCAATTCTGTCAGCCATATAAAAACTATACTATATTATAATGTCTAAAACTCATGCAATTAACGCATATTTATTGGTCTTTTGGCGGCGGGGTTGATACATCAATAATTTTTTTGTATTTGTCACATACAATTGGTGAAGCCGTGTATTTATAGCATTTTTCACCATATTTATATGTTTTTCCTTCAATGTCGGTTATCACTGGACCGTTAAATATTATGCAATTATTGTCGGTACATACTTTGCGAAACATTGTTGCTAAACCTAAACCCAATAATACAGAAATAACGATTTTTCCAAGTGGTGTATATAAAATCCGTTTAATATTCATATATATATTAAACAGATAAACGGTTTTATGCTAAATATTCCGTTTACAATGATTCAAATTTCATATTGAAACCATTTTCATAAATGTATAAAGAACCTAATCTTTCCATGCTTGAATATCGTTGTTCATTCTTTGCAGCCATTTTCAATATTAATTCTTGCAATGCATCTCTGGCATCCACTACATTCGCTATTTTTTCAGGTAATCCAGATTGAATTTGTTCTTTTGTTCCATATGAAATATCTTCGGTAAGTCCTACTCCATATTGTGTTTTTCGGATTGTATCATATAATTCACCTTTTTTACAAGAATATTTTGCATTTATCAATATTTCATTCAATAAACGTAAGTCGTGGCTCATATTACGCTTACTTGAACTTATGTAATAGAAACTTCCTGCTGGTTTCTCAGGATGTAATATAGAAAATCCATATTTAGTTCCACAATCCGGGTTGCATTTTTTGATATCGCAAATTTCGTTGTAAATATTTTTAGAAGTTCCCACAATCGATTTTTTATTGTCTACAAAAAAGGATCGTCCATAATCAATAATTTTAGCAATATACGATGATTTGAACGAAATCTGTGTACCATCATTACGAACATAGTAATATTGTATGTATTTTCCTCTTACTGGTTCATAGACTAAAACATTATCTAAATGCAAATCATAGTGGGTGAATTCTTTTGCAAGTGCAGTCAATGGCATATATATTTGATACAATACATACAGTAATTCATTATCAAAGAAAAATTTGTTAGAAATGCTATCTTTCAATGATTGTGCATTTTTAATGTGTTGTATCAAAATAGCAATATATTTTGACTGTTTACAACCGATTTCCATAGATTTAGGAGAATTAATTACAGCCGGTTGCAATAGAAGGTTTTTTTCAAAAATATTGTAGGTGGTATATTGTGATTTTTTCATTTTATTCCAAGCATCTTTATCAATATAAGAATACCATGCATATGTTTCGATGAAACATGGAAATACAGAACATTTTTTATTGATATACAATCCTACCAAATATTCGAACATCAAATTATCTGAATCCACTTTTGCCGATGATTTCAAAATTGTATTTGCGAAATATCCATTATTTTCATAAGTGATTTCATTTACAAACCCATTCTCAGATGGTTTGCCCATTCTTTTGATTGGTAATTTGACGTATTTGAAATCTGTAAAACCACCAAAATGTTGTTTTATTTTATCAGTTTCTCTTCCAAATGCAATGCATATACCAGAATCAGAACAAATACTTTTCAAAAATAATTCGCGGCGTTTAGTTGGGTCCACTTTTTTCATGAATTTAGCGATTTTTTTAGCGGCTTCCATATTTTTCATTGTTTTCGTGTTTTTCATTTGCTTTGTGTTTTTACGTGTCTTTTTACGCGAAATGCAATTTTCATCCAATTCATAATCATTGGATAATCTGCAATAACTATGTTGCGAACCATTTACATATTTACATTCTTGATGTGTACATAATGTTTCAGGAACTTTGCGACACTTCGAGAAACATTTCGATTTAGTCATAATACATATATTATAACTAAACATTATGTTTGAACAGGAATTTTAGCAATATCTTTTTCATTTTTTGGACAAGGAGTCTCTGTTTGTTTCATTGCAAAACAACTACCGGTCTTGTCACGATATTGTAATATATCAATATTTTCAGGAGAAGGATACACAAATATTTTACGAGTATCTGGCATAGTAACATACATAACAATGATTCCGATTACAAGTGCTGCAATAAATACTGGAATATTTATGTATTTGGATAATGAAATCATCTATATATAAATACATTTACATTTTATTTCTTGTTCTTGTTCTTTTTGGATTTTTTAGTGGATTGAGTTGTTGTTTTTGGTTCATCTTTAATATCCAATTTAGCCATAATATCATCGATTTCTTGGTCTTGTTGTTTTTTACTAATATATGTTTTTTCTTGAACACCTTCATTTTCCATTCTAAATACATAGTTATTTGGAGTATTTGATTCTTGTATAACAGCATTAGATTTGTTCAAAGCAGCTTGTGCAATAGCTTGTTGTCTACGTTGTTCTAATTTATTACGCATACGTTCTTTCATAGCTTGTGTTTTTGTCATTCGGTCTAATGCATTTTGGTCAATTTTCATATTTTTACCTAAACCACCCATATTTTTTGTAAGGTTTTTGAAAATTTCATTGAATTGGTCGGTTCCTCCCATATCCTTCATTTTACTCATCCATTCAGTGGCTTCTTTCATGATTTCATCTTTTGAAATATCACCATTCTTCATTTTTTGGTCTAATTTACCACTAACAGTCTTCATTAAATCCATGATTTTTTTAGGGTTTTTCATCATCTTTTTTAGAACATCTTGTGTCGAAGTTGGTTCTTCTCCGTTTGTATCTCCTAAAATGTCACCAAAATCTTGTGAAATCTCTTCGGCTAATTCTTGTGCTAGTGTTCCAATCTTACCTTCAAAAAGGCCCTTCAAATGACCATGTAATTCTTCTGGATTTGGCATACTGTTTCTATCAAATTTGAATCCACCTGGCATTCCACTTTCATTGTCTTCGTCTAATCCTGCGTCTTCCTTCATTTTTTCTGCAAATTTAAAAAAATCCTTCATATCAGGCATTGGCATTTCAGAATTTTCATCACCGGTTTCATTATTATTTATATTTTCTTCCATGTTTTTAAAAAAATCTCCAATACTACTAAATGTTTCGTTTAATTTATTTTGCAATTCAGTTTCATCAATTCCGTCAAACATATTCATTGCATCTCCAAAATCACTTTTATCTTTAACAGAATTCACGATTGTAAATAGTAACAATTGTACATATTTCCAAATAGCTTTTCTCGTATTTTCAGATACATTATCGCAATTGTAGAGTATTTTGAAATCTACATTTGGTAGGAAAAATGTATTTGTAGTACTTTCGGCGTTAAAAATTTCGTCATTTTGATATAAAATATCAAAGAATCTCTCTGGATATACACTAATACAATAATTGTATAAATTTTGTATTTCTGATTCTGGTAATTTGGCATCTGTCCAATTTATCCATAAATGTACATATTCAGGAAATGTTATTGATAAATCTTTTATAAAATCACGTACAATAATGATAAAATTTTCTGGCGGGACATTTTTCTCTGCTGTTTTTGATTCTTTTGTTGATTCGGGGTTTTTTGGCATTAAAAATATATAGTAATAAATTATATATTTTTATACTATTCTAAACATAAATTATAATTTACAGAAATACAAAATATAATATTTTTCATAATTTATCTTTCACTTACCGACCTCATCATGTTTACAATTGAAGGACTGGTATATGTAGTATCTGTATTTTGAGACAAAACAAAATCATCAAATTCGTCATAGTTTTCATCTATATTATCTTCTCTAAATATTGCATCGTATTCATTATCAACTAGTACGGTTTCACGAACATTTGCATCTTCTTCATCAATACATGGAAAGCATATATGATTACTACGTTTCACTGGTGTTTGTGGTATATTCATACTTCGTTTTAATGCAAAATTTCGACCACTGTCATTGTCGTTAATGTCTGTCACATTATATGAGTATTGTCTTCCTTGTGAAGTTTGTCTTGAACATGAATACATATGTGATATATGAGAATCCATTGTTTTATAAGATACATATAAATCATCCATTAATATTTTGATGAATTTTTTACGTTCATCATGTTCACCTAATTCATTTCTGTATTTTTTAAGTTTAGTAAATAACGATTTCACATTACTTCTTATTTCTATTTTATTATTTTGGTGTATATTTTCTGGACTTTCGTAGACATGTTCTGATGGTTGTTTAGTTGGTGTTGAAATTATTCCAAATACAGTGGCATGATTATTGATATTACTCGCCTTTTTTTTTGCGTTGTATTCATTTATAATATATAACAATTCTTGTACTTTTTGACGATATATATAATGAGTTAAATCGTTAATTTCTTCTTGGTTTGTGTCAACATCCAATAATGCTGGTAACGGTTCAACTAAATCCAGTAATTCGACAATGTCGCTACCAATTAATCTACCATTTATTTTTATATTTATTAAATCAGTATCACTGCATCGAATATGATATGTTTTTGTAATATCTGCTGCAATTTTAGGAATAGTCAATCTATCTGTCCAAACATTATTTTTCCAATCATAAATCTCGCCATCTTCAACTGTAATAAATCCTTCTTCGATTAACGAATATACAAGATTATTCACTATTTCACCATACACTAACCCGGCATTTTCTATTTTATCTACAAACAAATATTCACCGTATCTATTATTTGCCAGTGCATTCAATAAATGACTATTATGTGTTTTTCCAAAACCGATAAATATATTTGTGTAATTTTCATCTACCAGATTAGCAAGAGTTAATGGGTCAATAGCGCCAGCAGTTGCATCCCCGTCAGTTAATTGTATGTGGACAATTTTATGCGTTGGATTTTTTTCCATATAATAATTTATTTTTGTTTTTGCATTGAGTAATGATTTTTCAATATCAGTACAGCCATTTGGATAAATTTTTGATATCATTTGCATATATTGGTCAACATTAGACGAATTCATTTGTGTAAAATCAAATATAGTTTTAATATCATGGTCAAATACATCCAATGCGATGTAACATTCTACATTTTGCATTTCAGAAAACACTTTCAAAATATTATTTAATGTATGAATAATATGATCCATTTTTGTACGACCATCACTACATGTATCTGACATAGAACCAGAATAATCTACATCGAAGAATATTGCAAGAGGTACTGTAATGGGTTCTGTTTTTTTAGTGGTAATCGAAAGAGTTCCAAAATGTTTATTTTCAGTATCATTATCAAATAATGTTACTGTCAAATCTTCCAAATTTTTTGTATGGAATTGTAGAATACCGTTTACGTTGTTATTTAAGAAAGCTGACATTTTAGTAGATACGAATATGTTTTTCAATATTTTCTTTTTAAGTCTTTCAATTTTTTACAAATTTTGTAAATATCTATTTTTATGAAATATAAGTTTGTAAAAAATTGAAATACTTTTATTCATCTATTGGATTAGCATTAAACAAGTAATAACAAAGTCATTTTAATAACAAGCAACGAACTACTACAATATGTCGTCCATGAATATTTTCATTCCACGTATTTTATCGAATATTTCAAAAAAAAATATTAAGGATACGTTTAAGCAAATGAACATAGGTAATGTTACATACATTGATATGCGTAAGAGATTAAATGAAAGTCGCAACCTTTATTCATTTGCCTTTCTCAATATTGAACTTTTAAATACTCCTAAATCCAATGAAATTTCCGATAAAATCAATAAAAATGGAAGTACCCAATTATACTATGATGATGAACATTATTGGGAATTAAAACATTATATACCACACGAAGACAGAAGTCCTACTACATATCTCGAAATTGATGAATTGTGTAAACTATTGACAAAGATTCCAACGAGTTTTAGTGAAAGTGACCGCAATACTATAAACGATGAATTTGATGAATTACAACAAGAAACAACTGGTTTATTAGAAATATCCAATGCAATTCATGAAAAACCAAAAATTGTTCCTAGATATTATTCACTTTTCTGAAAACATTTTCCTAAACATTTTCCTAAATAAAAATAAAAAATTCCCTAAATGGGATTTTTTTATTCAACAAAAACAAAACAAATTTCTAATGAAATGATATACAATGTCTTATTTGCATTTTTTTAATGTGGATTCATTAAAACATAATTTTTCTAAATTAATTGAAATCGATAAGTTGATTTATGAAAAAAAAGATATAATTACCGAGAACTTGAATAAACTAAAAACAACATACAATAATTTGATTAAACACAATAGTAAAAAAATATTTTTGTTCTGTTTAGATTCGTTTTATTTCCAATACAAGATTTTAAACATGGAAATGGAGAACCTAAATCGTTTTATCATATTAATAAACAATCGTATGTATGGGGATTATTACAAATTGTATAATATTATTATGATGCAAACCAAAGAGAAACATATTGAATTGCCAAATGCACCGGATAGCGCTAAAATACCGATTTATAAAGATTTAGAACCTTTTCGTGAATATAAAATCGAAGATATTCAAGAAATACACAAAACTATTTTGATATTATTGAATGATATGTATTCTTATTATTCGAGTTCGGAAAAGCGTAAGAATGATTATAGCGACAATACAAATGTAGGTTCTTCAATCAGTAATTTTTTGACCACATTGGAGTTTGAAAATACATTGATACGAGAACAAATGAGTTTATACATCAATTATATCCATTATTTTCATTCTTCTCAACAAAATTATTTAGCAAAACTTTATACAAAAATGGATATGTTCAAACGTGAAATCGATGAAGATATATTAAGTAATAATCGAAAAACAAACCATGATGCAGGTATCGAATCCTATTTTATTTTATCAAATGAAACGATTGATTTTGATTTTGATGATGGATTTACATCCAATCCAATTCGTTCAAAAGAAAGCGTTATTGAGGAAAAAATACAACAATCTGAATTGGTTCTCGATACAAATGAAAATGTTTTAGAAAATATAGATAATCTAATCCGTATTACTGAATCAGAGAACATACATATTGAATTAGAACAAAAAGAACCTACCGAAGAAAAATAAAAATAAAATGTATTTTACAATTGTAAATGAATTTCTACAACATATGTATATATTGTATATATATTGTGATTTATGAGTAAACCAAAGGACGATAAAAAACTCGGTTCAAATGTAGAAGAGCATATGGATAATGATAATAGCAGTAGTGCTGGAACTGCTACAAAAAGTATTGAATGGTCTCCTGAAAATGAAATGATAATGGTTGAATGGTGTGATATTGCACAGTGTTATAAATGGTTGAATACACGTGCTCATAATAAATACGCAATAATGCATGCTTGGTTTACTATACCCGCAATTACATTATCTACGATTAGTGGAACTGCGTCTTTCGCACAAGCCAGTTTGCCAGATAATTATCAGACTTTTGCACCCATGGTTATTGGTAGTATCAATATATTAATAGGTATATTAACAACGATTCAACAGTATTTGAAAATATCGGAATTAAACGAGGCACATCGTGTATCGGCAATATCCTGGGATAAATTCGCACGTAATATTCGTATAGAATTAGCCAAAGCGCCAATTGAACGTATGGACGCGGGGCATTTTTTGAAACTGAATCGCCAAGAATTCGACCGACTCATGGAAACAAGTCCATCTATACCAATCAAAATTATTAATGAATTCAATAAAACATTTTCAGGTAAACCTGGTACTGAACAAAGACAACGATTCGATGCATTAAAGAAACCAGATATTTGTGATATTATTGTTACGTCCAACGAGAGCAGACATCATTGGTATAAAGATTTACACAGCCCTACATTCGACCCAAGTGATAGTATAACTGATTTACAAGCACGAGAGACGGTTATACAATCAAAAGTAGATGAAATTGTTAGGAAAGAACGCGAAGAACAAGAAAAAGAACGAAAGAGACTTGCACAAAAGAAAAATTTTGCATTGGTTGCTCTCGAAGTTTCCAATAAAATCAAGGTAGCTCATGAAAAAATAGACAAATTTGTGAGTGATTTCGAGAACATGCATGGTAGACGTCCAATGAATGAAGAAATCATCTCTAATTTCGGTCAAGAAATTGCAGAAGACATTTTAAAACAATATTTAGATAAATATAGTAATTTGGCTATTTCACTCAATGATTACGAGAACAATGTATAAAATGTAAAAAATATAGAGATTTTTGATAATATATTCAAATGACAAAGAAATTGAATATATTAAATTATGCAGGTCCAATCCATTTATTTGGAATGATAATTGAGAACATATACGGATTTATTATTCCAAAACACGAAATATTGGATAAATTATATGTGATAATATTTGCAACAATTCCATGTTCTTGGATACTATGTAAAGATGAATGTATTATATCCTATTTTGTTAAAAAATACGAGAACCCGAATTATATAATGGGAAATGAACCCGAAAATTCAAAAGATATTACTGATTTATTCTATAATATGGAATTATATCGCGTGTTTTATAATACAAATCATGTATTGCGAATAGGTTCTCTCTATATAGTGAATAATAGAACAATCCATATATATAATATTATTTTTATTCCGACAATTGTATTATATACGTATTACATTTATGACATTATGTATAAAATGAATTACCGAAAATCATTGTATCCATATTTTCAAATTTTGTTTGGCGTTTATTTGTTCTCTATGTTGTATCTTACAATTCATAATTCACAAAACAGCGAATCTGGTTTAACACACCAAATTGTTTGATTGTTCTCATTATATTCAAAAACAGATTTGTTCAATAATATACTGTTGTATTCATTTATGTCCATTTCTTTCATTTTTTCAAAGTTGCGGTCCAGTACGATATTGTTCTCACTAAATACAGCATATCGTTTTGTTCCGGTTTGTGAGAAAAAATAAAAAAATCCTAAATATGGATGTTCGCTTCTTTTTTCAAAATTGGTTATCGTCGACTCGGTTATATTTGAATATGAACTGTTCTCATATTTGCATAAATACAATGACGATGGAATTGGTAATAATGATTTGTCGTTTGTTTTTATTTCATTCATATATCTGTATTTTTGGAAAAATTCGAGAACAATGTTCTCAATGGGTATTTTTTGAATTTCCTTTTTTCTAATTTCATCGATTATACCCCATTCATATTTATCAACTTCGGTCGTTAAAAAAAACATGTTTTGTTGTTTTTCAGTTTTGAAATTGACCGATGGATAATTGGTGAAATCAAATATTACAAATATATTGTTCTCGTCAAATTCTAAAAATCCTTTGTATATTTCCTCCATCATAGATTCATCGATTTTATCAATTTCAATTATATCCAATAATTTTTTTATACATTCGTTTTTGAAATAAACATCGTCATCTTCATCATTTTCAATTGGTTTGGTTGTATCATCTTTTCCAAGCATTTGTTTATGAGGGCAATTAAAATCAATAGAAGGAAATGAAAAAATATTGGATTTCTTTTCAAATGCAAATTGCAAAAAGGGTTTTTTAGTACCTTCAAAATGACAAGCATCATTTATAGCGAAAATGCAAAAATGTATTTTGTACATTTCGGCGTCATAATCCATGCAACTACCGAATGTTCTGGTTAATCTATCATTAATATAATGATAGGTGGATACTTGTTCAGAATATAAATTTTTAAAAGTATATGGCATATCGTCATATATATCATCATTATCGCTATCGTAATCTAATTCTTCATCATATTCATGTTCGTTCTCAATATCAAATGTTTTAGTATTTTCATTTGATTTGTATCTTTCTAAATGATGTTCCGGTTCGATAGTTTCTGTTATTTCAATTTTATTTGGTATTTTTTTAACAGTTTTATCGTGTTCTATTGTTTCTTTATTAAAAAACATTTTTCTGACTTGGTCAATTTTATTTATAAAATAGGACATCAGTATATACTTATAGGATATACAAAAATATAAACATAAACAATATAAAAAATATATACAATATATTATATCCAAAGGATAATATAACTCCCACTCGGTTTTATTAGCAAAAGCTTTTATTGCAAATGTCAGTAATTTCAGAAGAAGAAGAAATTAATAAATATGAAGACGTCTACATCGAAGATGACATTTCATTATCATCATATGCTTTTTCAAATGTAAACGATAGAAAGAAACGTTTAAAAGCATTAGAAGATATTAAACGTCTCGATAAAGGATACAATAAGGTGTATCGTAATAAAAATGGAAAGCAATCTGGTGTTGAATATTATGCAACTGCATTGACCCCTGGTAGAAAAATTCGTAACGCAATTAATGGCGCTTATACAAATTGCTTAGTTGGCTCATATGACGAAGATTTATTTTTTAAATTAAGATTATTGACTGATAAATGCGACGAAGATTTAACCACATTATATTATGATAGTCCAGAGCAATATGAAAACCATTTTAATACAGCGATTAGTGATGAAATTAAAGAAAAATGGAAGGCTAAGTATGCCGACGAAATTTATAAAAGAAAAATGGCAGATTATGAAAAGAAAAAACGTACATTATAAAACCCCAAACCGAAAATAAATAAAAAAACATATAAAAAAATAAACAGTATATATATATGAATATCTTATTCAATTTACTTGTATTTGCATTGAATTATAATGAAAAAAAATTCAACAATATAGATATGTCAATTGATTTTTATAAAATAAATAAAATACCAGCATATATGAATATAAAAAGAAATAGTAGTGGTTATGATTTTAGGATTGATTCTATTGAAGAATTAAATAATACTGTATTAGATTCTATAATAAAACACGAATTATTGTTGAAATTAGAATCGAATAAAATTTCAATATTTGAAAAAATGTCTATAATCGACGAATTAGACAAAGAAAATAATTATGGACCAAATATTTTGAATGGCGGTTTACTTGACAATTGGAATGATATTTTTTAATTTTGTAAATTTTTATTATATTTTAGTATAATAAAAATAATCGTATAATATATACATGTCTGATTCATATAATTATAACTTTTTAAAAATTTTAACTGAACGTTCAATTGATATCATTGATACAAAATCACTTTTGACATATGGTATGATTGGTATAACGACGGTTGTTTTAGCCGTTGCTACATTATATGACGAAGGAGAAGACGAACAAAATGAAGTGAATATACTAGATAACCCAAGTTCGACAGAAATGAATAATGAAGCATCGCCTGAAAATGAAGTGGAGAATAAATCAGTATTTGGTGGTAAAAGTGAAACATCCGGTGGTAAAAGTGAAACATCCGGTGGTAAAAGTGAAACAGCCGGTGGTAAAAGAAATAAAAAATCCAGAAAAACAAAAAGAAAAAGTTCAAAAAAATGAAACAAATCAAATATATTTAGACGCATCATAATGAACTTCATTGCATTTTGTATGATATGTATACTGACCATAGTCACTTGAATCTGTTGGTTTTTCTTCCACTGCTAACATTGGATATACTGCTGCCCTACGCCCATTTTTTGTAATAGTCCAATCAACTGCAAAATGTGCCATATCCGGATTCATCAAAGATTGTTTAGCATATTCTAGTGTATATGTATTTAGAAATCTCTGTGCCGTTTTTCTGTCCAACATGTACATCTGAGACCCCCATAAACGTTCAATATAACTGAAATATATCAAATTTTCATCAATTATATCCAATTTTTGATGATAAAATTCAGGTTCATGATAAAATGTTAATTCAACCGGTTTGAATGGAAACAAATATCCCAACATCAATATTTCCAAATCTCTGCGTTCATATTTAGCAATAGTCTCTGGTATAATTTCGGTAATACCCCGTCGAATATGAACATCGTCTTCACCGAATATACCATATTTTGCATCCGAATTTAAAAATCTTGTGAACATGTCTAAATGACCTAACATACAAGACCATGGACGTTTATATTTATCTTCCACATCAGATAAACGATAATCATTGAATTCGACCACTGGACAATACATGGCTTCTATATTTTCATGTTCAAACCGATATTTCATTTTTTTATGTTTTTCAGAATCAATTGTCGTTAAAACGTAATAATTCGCTTTTTTCATGGTTGCTATTGTAATATATACTGTAAAAACCCTTTAAGTTTTTTACAATATTGAAAGTTTTTCATATTATTCAGTGTAATAAATCTTTTGCTTTATTGAAACATTCTTGAAAGAATGTATTTATTTCATCAACATTAGCACCTACTACTACATCATCTGGAACATAGGATACATTTCCTTTTTCATAACATAATAAAGTAGGAATGGATTTAACCATTTTCTTACTTTTTAGAAAAGCATAAAGTTCAAATGAATCATCAACATCTACTATGATTGGTTGCACATTCATAGGCATTTGATTGAACCCTGCATATACTTGTTGTTCAATTCGTTTACAAGGACCACACCACTCAGCACCAAATTTTATTATAATTAAACCTTGATTTATTTTTAGCAATTCTCCGAATACTTCTAATGATATAGTATCTGTAATAATCGGCTGGGGCATTGTATAGTATAAATACCTGAATTATTTTTATTTAGTTTTTCCTAAATTTATATTTATAGTTTCATGAATATAAATTATTGAGAACAATGTCTAATTTAGATGTTTTTGTTGATAGATTTAGGTAATCCATGGCCAAACAAAATCATATAAATCAAAATGACTGCTGCGATTAAAATACTTCTGTTTTGAGCTACAAGTACATTTTGTCCTAAAACAAATACCATTAGGATGTATAAAATAACACCAATAACAACTGAATGTAATAACATAGTGAGACCGTTTTCCATTTAGGATATATATTGAATATATATTTTCCTAAATTTGTATTTCATTTCAAAAATATGAAAATAGAAAACTAATTTAGCCGAAAAATTCCTAAATACTTTTCCTAAAATACTATAAACGATGCAATCAAATCATAATTTGAATATTCACATGTATTCATTGGAGGAAGTTCTTGGATTATTTGATTTGAAATATCAACTTACAATTGATGATTTAAAACGCGCTAAAAAGAAGGTTCTCATGTTACATCCAGATAAATCCAAATTATCGTCTGAATATTTTCTTTTTTACAAAAAAGCTTTTGATATCATTCTCCAGTTTTATGAAAATCAGAATAAACAAAATAAGGCAGTTGAGAACATTGATTATAAACCCCTAAATGGAGAACTTAATAAAACGAACACGAAAAATGTTACTTCCGCCATTAAAGAAATGAATCCCGAAAAATTTCAAAATAAGTTCAATCAATTGTTTGAAGAAAATATGGCTAAAAAACCCAATTCGTCTAAAAATGAATGGTTTGCAAAAGATGAACCTATATACAATATAGACCAAAACGTAAATGCAAGTAATATGAGAGACGTTTTAGAGAACATGAAGCAAAACAACGGCGCAATTATCAATTATCGTGGAGTTGAAAATCTTTATTCATCCGGCTCTGGAACCAATGTATATGATGATGACGATATCATCGATAATTCATATGTAACAAGTGACCCATTTAGTAAGTTAAAATATGATGATTTACGGAAAGTGCATAAAGACCAAACGGTGTTTGCAGTCAGTGAACGTGATTTTGAAAAAGTTCAAACATATTCATCTGTCGACCATTTTGTACGAGAACGTAGTCGTCATTCATTGGACCCAATGGAAAAACAAAAGGCAGAGCAAGTGTTGGCTACAAAAGAACGTCAAATGCAAGAAGAAATGATGAAACGACAATATCAATCGAATTTGAGAACAATGCAATATGAAGAAAAAAATAAGGCAGTACTATCATCGTTTATGATGCTTGAAAATAAACGATAAATAATTGAAGTATTTCACTAACATTTATCATGTTTATATTCAAAGATAAACCCCTTTGTAGTTTTTCCTGTACCGTTTAATAGTTTACTTATGTTACTAGTAAATAATATAATTTTAAATCTTGTCTTAATATCATCAACTGCTTGAAACATGTAATTATAAGACCCAACTAATTTATTTGTTTTTTTATCATAAACATTAAACGGTTTACAAGGCATATTTTTATTTATTTTAGCATTTGGGTTATCTTGAAATCTTTGCTTATGTATTTTACTTAATTTTTCTTTTTCTTCTGGTCTTTCAAAACGGTTCTTTTGTGCTTTGCCATTTTTTATTCGTAATTCTGGATTATCTATATATGTTTGTTTTAGTTTTATGCCATTTTGTTTAGCTAATTCTGGATTATCTAAATACAATTGTGTCATTCTTCCACTATGTTGCTTAGCTAATTCTGGATTATCTAAATGCAGTTGTATCATTCTTTCACTGTGTTGCTTAGTTAATTCTGGATTGTTTTTATATGTATTTTTTAAGGTTTCACTTTGTTTTTCTCGCCATTCTTTATTGCATTGTTCTTTTTTTAATTGTCTCATTTTTTCTTTTGCTTCTTCATTGTCATTCCAATAATTTCTTGACTGTAATGCAAGTTTTTCTTTTTCTTCTGGGTTTTCAAATCTTTTTTTTTGGCCTTCACTCATATTCTTTTTATCTTCTTCTGTGAAAATATATCCATGATTGCCTTCACCTCCATATGTCATATTATATCCATTACCATCAATGTAATGAGAATTATATTTTTTTATGTATATTTTTTCTTTTTCATATAATTCTTCCAATGAAGTAGCAGTATCTATTGGTTCACAGAAATCTGTTTCAAGTTTATCATTATATTTTCTAAGCGCATTATAAAGACATCTAGTATCATATGAGTTAACTGCTGATTTATGTTCTCTTTGTCGTTTTTTAATATCACATATAGTTATTCCTATATAGTTCTTATCATTTGGAAAAGATATTTTGTAAATTGTACCATTAATATTATTATTCATAATTTATTTTTTATAATCTTATAAAAAATAGATAAATTCAAATCAATTTTTTAATGATAATATGAGCGGTGTAAATGATAAAAAGGTCTGAAAATCATCGTCTAAAAAGCCAATCTTTTTGAATGTCCAACATCAATCGGTCATAATTCACCACACGGTTTTCAATATCACTATAATCTTGATATTGTGTAACAGTAGGAGGTACTATCATATACCATAATCCGTTTTGTTGCAATCGTTTCCAATACATATCCAGTGCAAATTCGCGTTTATTATGCGGATTACGCATCAACATTTGCGCGCTTTCTTTGAAATTTTGAATAAGAGTATCATAATAATGAGATTTTACAATATATCCTGTCGTAGTTTGATTATTAAACGCGCGTATACAATAATCATTTACTTTTGTATATGGTGGGCAATTATTACCGCCAATAATGAGAACATCCCAGCGCTGTAACTCTACGTTTTCTTCGAATTTTTTCAGGTTTTCGGAAAGTAGTTCGGGTTGTAAAAATGTAATATCGTCTTCGAGAATGAATACATGTGGATATTGGCGTTCTTTTGCCAATTCTAAACAACGTATATGACTTAATGTACAACCAATTGCACCTTCTGCCATTCTGATTGCATTGATTCGTTCGGCTTCAATGTTCATTTTTTTTAATTCTTTTTGAACATGTTCAAGTCTGTCTGGCCTTGATGCCAAATTGATAAATAATGTATGCTTGAATAATTCCATAATCATAATATATGGAATTATTTATATCTTTTTTTATATTTTACTTCACAAAATATGAACTTTGAAAATGATAATAAATATAATATATGGAATTATTTATATCTTTTTATATTTTACTTGATAAAATTATGAACATTGAAAATGATAAACATAAACGAAGTGTTAGTGTAAATGATATCAGTATTTACAAATCACAAGAATTAAATGAAATACTAAATTCAATCCAAAATGATTTAGTAGTATATTTGGATTATATACGAAACTATAAGGAATTTACACCTGAAATGTTAGAAAATGTTAAAAATATAGACAATGAAAGTAAAAATAAAATTATCTATGAATACAATAGAGTAATTAGCTTACTCGTAGATATATTTCCAATGGATGAATAAACTGTATTATAATCCATTTATAAATAATATAAGATTGTATATTGCGGTTATAAGTATATTTCGTGGTTGATTTTGTTGTATTGATGTTATAATGTTATAAAGCATATTGATTATGTATGTTTTATTATATTTTACATTATCGGGTAGAGGAATAGGAGCAGGAGTAGGAGCAGGAGTAGGAGCAGGAGTAGGAGCAGGAGTAGGAGCAGGAGTAGGAGCAGGAGTAGGAGCAGGAGTAGGAGTTAATGCAGGTAATACATTTGTTTTGAATTGTCCAACATAATTACCTGGCGGCGATGTATTCATTACGATATATGCACGCGTTTTTGCATCCACTGAAATACCCATACCATAAGACGTACTTGATTTCCAAACCAAACATGTAAAATGTCCAGTACCCGGACTGAAACCAGGATTATTGAAATCGTACATTTTCACTTCGTTATACCAAGCATCCACCGATTTTTTCAATAAAACCATAATATCATTTCCATATCCATTAAAATAGGCCAAATTTTCACCATATAATCTATTTCCACTATGTTGAAATACGCTGGTTGCCAGTAAATGATTAGACCATTCTTGTGACGCATTTGTAATAGTATCGTCAAATGCAAGTGGCGGAGCTTGGTGCAACGCCCTGTATTTATTTATATAACTGGTAATTTCTGTTTTTTGCGAATCTGTCAAAGTCGACATTATACATTATCTACGTATAATTTTCCTAAATTATATGCAGCATAATGCAGTGAATACAATTGTAATTTACGAAGTAGAAATTGCGGTAATGGTTGGTAGTAGTTTATTTTTTATATCAATCAAATTTCTACGAATCGTTTGAATTGAACAATCCATGATATCCGCAACCACTCCATTTGTTCGTAACATTTCAAAATCAGTTGAATATTTATAATACATGATTCGCATTTGGAATGGAGGTAGTTCACGAACTTTTTCCCAAATTTTTGTTTGAAACATCAAATCATCTTCATTATCTATCCATTTGGTTTTATGAGAATATATAGAATTATGTACGGTATTTTCCAACAAATAATTGTCAAATCCTATATGTATAGGTTTCAATTGAATATTGTAGAGTTTGTTATTTTCTTCAATCGTCTTTTTCTTTTTCAAATATGTTTTGGGCAAAGCATTGATTGGTATTAAATTTGTCATACCCTTTTGTAATTCATTTTTTATATAAAAATCAACATAGGTAATAAAAGTATCATTACCATTGTATCTTTGTATGCCTTGGTATAATCCGTACAATGCGTATGATGCCATTTCGTCATTTTTTATATGACAACATTTGTGTTTATGGAAACGTTTGAAATGAATCGCCTTTGATGTTGCCCAGTCCCTATAACTATCAAACAATACATGATTTATTTGTTCCCGCATTTCAGGAGTAGTGTCTGGATGTTGAATGATATTTTTGATTCGTTGTTGTGAAATTTTGTTCAAATTTGCACATCTTGTTACTGCTATGAAAAATAGAAAGGATAAAATATTTAAGTACATGACTAATATAAATACACTCGTATGTTTATATAGATTTCATAAATATTTTACATGAAAGCATAAATGGCACCCATGGAAGCACATACATGAAACATTGCATGATGGAATATATGTGATTCTGAACACCATTGAATTGTTGAACAATAGTTACTGTAATAAATAAAATATATAACAAGTGACAATAAAATTAAAAACAAACATATCATGTAATATGGAATATTTTTGAAAAACAATACATATACAATAAATACAATCAATGATATTTTTGCAAAAATACCATCTACTATATGAAATCCGGAATGTTTATTGCCATTGTACCAAAATAATAGCGATGCAAAAATATTGAATAGTATAAAAGCTACTAATATATATTCAAATATACTTAATAGTTCTCTATATAATACAAATTTTTTTATAAATACATAAATTGGAATCAAAAAAAACAACGACGATATTAGTAAAATACGGTTTTTTTTGAATATCTTATTCAAGTCAAATGTATCAAATATAGAATTTATTATATTTTTCATTTTATAATATATATGTATTTTTATATATTATAATATTGTTTTTTACACATTCATTTTCTTAAAAACTTCTACTCCGGTTAATGTAGTGTTATTAAATAAAGAATCTACCAAATCATTCACAATTGATTGATGATTCATCAAAATGGTTTTGGCCTCATTTAAAGCAAATGTAACCAAATCTAGTGTCTCACGGTCCATGATGTCCTTTGTTTTTTCTGAATATTTTGAACCCAATGCTAAACTTCTACCTAAAAAGGGGTTTCTATCATCTTCCACATTTTCATTATAAAATGCCTCTAATTTATTTCCCATACCATAATTGCCTATCATTCGTTTTGCTAAACTATTTGCTTGTTTTAAATCCTGAACTGCTCCCACTGATACATATTCATTACCATAATAAATGGTTTCGGCGGCTTTACCGCCCATGGTTACTATCAAACGCTTTGTTAATAAATCTTTTGTATATAAACCACTCTCGGTTATATTCAAATATTCATTGAATAACGTATAACCACCCGCGCCATTATATGTACTTTGAATGGTGACTTTTTTCAAATCAAAATATTCTTTGAAATGGGCTGCTAAAAAAGCATGTCCGATTTCGTGTATTGCCACACGTTTGAGTGAATCAGGTGAACGTTCGTCGCGTGTTTTCACAATACCTACAACTAATTTTTCCAATGCATCGACTATATTAGCTTCTGTTATCATGACGGAACCGGCTCTCACTGCATAAATTGCAGCTTCGTTCAATAAATTTTTCAATTGTGCTCCTGAAAACCCAGCGGTTAATTCGGCAATATAATCTAAATTAATATTTTCGTCTAATTTTTTATTGGTCGCATGTACTTCTAAAATGGATTTACGAGATTCACGATCGGGATAGGGTACGGTTATAATGCGGTCAAAGCGCCCGGGGCGCAATAATGCGGCGTCCAATACATCTTTACGGTTGGTTGCTGCAATTACCATAATACCATCATTGTCGGCGAATCCATCCATTTCTGCTAAAAGTTGATTGAGTGTTTGTTCGCGTTCATCATTTGCCATATTAATACCAGCACCACGTTGTCTGCCAACAGCATCGATTTCGTCTATGAAAATGATACAAGGGCGACTATTTCGAGCACTATCAAATAAAGTGCGAATCTTGGATGCACCCATACCAACAAAAATCTCAACAAATTCACTACCAGATGTTGCAACAAAATTCGCGTCGGCTTCACTTGCAATAGCCTTTGCAAGAAGGGTTTTTCCACTACCGGGTGGTCCTTCTAACAGAATACCGCGGGGTATCTTCGCCCCGGCCATCTCGTACAATGTAGAATTTTTCAAATAAGAAACTACTTCGGTACATTCACGCATAATTTCTTCACTTCCCGCGAAACTGGATAATGTGATATTGTTCTTTTGCACAGAAAGTTTATCCACATTGATTTGCGTCTTTTTACCCATGTTTGGAGCAAATCCGCTTCCACCCATGGGTGATTGGTTCATAGTAAAAACGCGAAAGATAGATACTAATATCAATATGGGAAAAACAGAATTTACCGCGAAATTGAATAAATTGGCAGCACCGACAACAAATTCATTTTGTGGTGGGTCTTTCAAAAACACAGTGTTTATTTCATTTTTGTCTGCAAGTTCTACAATCGAATTCACAATTGCGGGATTGATAGTAGTAATTGAATAATCCAATATTGGTTTATCTGTGGTTTCAGTAATATGGGATACTACTGCATCTAATTTTGGCTGAAAATACAGTTCAGATATTTTGTGTGTTTTTATTTTTGAAACAAGACTTGTATATTGGTCTTCGTATAAATATGGTTTAATTTTTTGAACAATATCCGAATCTGTAATCGGATAACGTAACGGTCTTTGAACATCCAGTGAATGTGTAAAACCTAGGAAACTAAGAAATAGTATAAAAATATACATACTTTATACTATTTGTCCTGATGCTTCTAAATTGTTTTTTAATTTTTGTATTTTAGGAGACATCTTTTGACTGAACCCATCAAAGTATATGTATTTGCATTCATGAGTGAAACTAGTTGATGTATATATAATTTTACCAAAAAATTGAAATACTTTTTTTCAAAAAAGAGATTGATAATAAACCCCAAACAGTAAGTTGTAAGAAAATGTTGCGCAGAAGTCAAAGAATCGCTAAAAGTAGTAGTGAAAATAATAATGTTCTCAAAACATTACAAAGATTGACCAATATTAATAGGTATTATTCTGAAAATGGAGGAAATATTTCAAATTGTATATATAATTTGAATCTGTTATATGATATTGTATATCGCGATTTCTATACAATTCACCATGAAATTCATTTGAGTAATACACATAAAGAAGATTCATTCATCAAACTCATTAGTACAATTGCAGAACGAGGAGATGTATTGATTTCTCAAATTTTAGAAAAACAAGAAAGAGGCAAAATCATAAACGCAAAAACATTTATTAAAAACGTTTTGAGAACCAACGAAAAAATTCAAAAATACATTCAAAAATACAACAAAGAGAAAAATAATGTGTTTTGTATATTATCATCAAAAATCGGCGTAGATGTAATTCCGATGATTAATGCATATTTGTAAAGTTCATTATTTTCATAAAATAAAAAATAAAAACATTGAATAAAAAGAAAAATACAAAAATAAAAAGGTTAAAAATAACCCTTTTTTAATTGTAAATATACAATGGTCGATATTCTATCCCATTTTATGAAAAAATTACCAAAAGATATAATTGACTATATCATTCCATATACATACAAACCGCAAAATTACGAGTTATTGCATGATATTGTTGATTATACAAAAACGAAACAAAAAGTACTGGAATTGTACCATACTTTTTGGATAATTTATATAGACGCGGGAGAACTGGAAGATAAATATTGGTTGTTAAATGATATCATAATATATGCGAATGGCAATAATCCTACAAATCGCGGATATATGGAACATTTTTATAAAATATTTGGTCGAAATTCGCAGTTACATACAAAAGAACAAATTGACATGTTTGTATGTAATTTAGAAAACAAATGTGTCGAGACGCAAATTAATATTACTTGGGGATTATTATTTCCGAATGAACGTCAACATATAATTGAGGATTTTATTTCAAGGAATGGTAATAAATGAAAATGTATAATCTTACAATAAAAAATATTAATATATATTATATAGTATGAAAAGTATGAAAAGTATAAAAAGTATGAAAATTATAAAAAACAAAAATACGTTTTTTGTTTATTTAGTAATAATAATTTTATTATCATTCTTAATATATTTGATTTATAAATATATGTCTATTTATTATGAAAATTTTATTTATGGTAATGTAAATCATGTAATAATTGTGAATTCAAATATGGATGATATTATATATAAAATAAATAAAACATATCCTAAAAAAAGTGTAATTCCAGATTATACCAATTGGGATACTATTGATAAGGCAGAAAAAGCATATGATTTTAAAAATATATTCAATAAATTCAAACATATCAACAATGAAAATAATGATTTTTCAATATCTTTTTTTATAAATATTAATGAGATACTTAAAAATAAAAAACTTAATATTATCAAAATTGAAAAAAATGAAAATAACAAACAATATTTTATAAATTTAGAATTTGTAGGAGATGGTTCAAGCGATATTTATGTAAATTGGTCAACTGACAGTAAAATAAAAAACGAAAAAATAGAAACTAGTAAATTAACATTAAATAATACATATCTAATTACTCTTGTAGCAGAATCTACGAATGGTAGTTATGTATATCATATTTATATAAATGACATAAAATATCAACATAAATTTTATACAAACATGCCTACTGTAATGTTGAAAGATGAAACCATACATCCAACTACAAAATTAATTATTGGCGGTCAAGAAAATACATCACAGGATAGTAATATTGTTCTTATTCGATATGTTACAATATTTAATGGTTATTTAGGAGGAGGTAAAGTAGACGATATAATTTCACAGTCATCAAATGTTGGTAAAATAGGACGAGTCGGACCAGCAGGACCAGCAGGACCAGTAGGACCCGCAGGACCAGCAGGACCAGTAGGACCCGCAGGACCAGCAGGACCAGTAGGACCGACCGGACCAGTGGGACCAGCCCAAATAAATGGAAATCTTATATCACAATGAAGCAAAATTTAAACAATTGAATGTGTAAAACTGAACCCCCTTTAAATGAGAAAAGGTGTAAAGAAATTTTTTAGTATAAAAATATAAGCGATTTTGATTATATTTTTATATGTTATATTCAACAGTATTTTGATTTTGTTGTGTACAAGTAATATTGTCCAATCTCTCTTTCATAGTCTGAATGGTTTCCATTAAATCAAAAACCTTTTTTTTCAATTCTTCGAAATCATTGTGTTCTGTATTCCATGATACAGATTTTTTACTTTTTTCCTTGTTCTCATCGTTATTGCTTTTTTTTACTAAATCTATTATAATTTCTTCACTAATATTGAGTTTCTTTGGTGGTTGAACAATTGGTCCTTGACCATACATTTTTAATTCAAGTTCTCGTTGTTCCATTTGTTGTCGTATAAGTTCGTCCATATTTGTAATTGCTTCGTCTGATATTTTTTCAGATACAATATCATTGGATGGGGGCAACGGTTTTGCATTCATTGATTCGTATTCTTTTTGTCGATTATTGAATTGGTCATTGTAATAAGATACACGTTCATTGCTTCCGGTAGTTGATGGTAAAATTGTATTTCCATAATTTGGTTCAGATAATAGAGTCGCCGTTTGTTTTGGTTGAACAAGTTCTTTTAATGAATTCACCATAAAAGATATTGTTGCTCGGTTGATGTTTTGTAATTCATCTTTGGTTTTTATTACTTTTGCATTTGGATATTCTTCATAAAAATGTTGAATAACGGATTTGAACCATTGAGTTTGTTGAGAACCTAGATTGTTGAAAATGGGTGTTTTTTGAATCGTGTTCCATAATAATTTTTGGTTTTCGGGATGAATATATGCCATTGTTTTTTAAATAAATATATTTAGAAATGTCTAAATATATTTTTTATTTAATAATATGATTTATGATTTTTTATTTACACCTTTGCACATTTAAAACGCCCATTATAGATACATTTTCTTTGGGTTTTTGCGAGTTTTATTCTTTGCAATATATTTTTCTTTTCTATTATAAGCACCTTCTATGATGTTCTTATAATATTCTTTCGGTATTATTTCTATTGCATTTGTTATGTTTTCTCTTAAATTCGCATATTTCAATCCACTAAACTTTTGTAATTTTGATTTCAACATACTAAAATAATTTTCAATTGCATTGCTGAAATGTTGATATGGAACACTATATAACAATTTGTTATGCTTATTTACTAATTCACGTATAGTATCATTTTTATGTGCAGATGCATTGTCTAAAATAATAATTTTATTTTTGTATTTTTCTGTGATAAATTTCTGTAAAAATTCAACTAATCGTTCGGTATTTATACCACCTTTTTCATATAAATCCCATCCTTCTACACCATTTACAGAAATAGCAAATATCCCAGTATATTTCTTGAATACATCTTGTGATTGTGTTTTTATTACACAACGTTTCCCTCTTTGACTATAACAATGATTTCGTTTCTGTAATGATTTTATACTTGTCTCGTCTATACAAATAATATCTTCTATTTTGTATTTACTAATTTCTTTATAGAATTCATCTAATTTTTCATTGATATTTATTTCTTTACCCCATCTATGCGTAGGTTCATGTCTTATTCTTGTTAATTTCAAAGTTATATTATTGTTATTTACAACTCTATTTAGATGAAACCTACTCAATGATAAAGATGGATATTTTCGTTTCAATAAAAACAACAAATCTTCCATAGTAATTGTTTTGTTTTTGTTGATTTCATCTTTGATAAACCGAATATGTTCTCTTTTTACTTTGTATGCAATAGGTGTTCTATTATTTCTTTCTAAATTACCTTTTTTCTTATATTGTTCTACCCATCTCATCAAACTACGACGAGAACATTCAAATACTTTACAAACTTCTTCTTGTGTATTATCTTCCACTAAATAATATTTAACTGCTTGTAGTTTATAATCTTCGCTTTTGTGATGCGTCATATAAAATTATAACATAAAAAACTTAAAAATGTATTTATTATATATTTTAGTTATATATAATGAATTCTAACGACGAAGTAAGTGAATTGAAACAAAAAATAGAAAAAATGGAAAAATATGTTAAGGAATTAGAAGAACATTTGAAAAAATATACAAATAGCAATCGGCATCTAAAATATTACGAAAATAACAAGGATGTTGTTAAAGAACGAACAAAAAATTATATGGAAAAACTGAAAAATGAAAACCCTGATAAATTGAAAGAATGGCGACGTAATTATTATTTGAAAAAGAAAGAAAAGAAGAAAGAAGAACAATCTATCTAAAAATTATCATATTCGTTGTTTTTAGATAAATATATATTTGTAATTTCATTACTGGATTTAATTTGTTCAATAGCATCACATAAATCTTTTACCCAGTCGTAAGTATCATGAAATACATCTTCCTGTAATAAACGAATTACTGAATAACCGTTATTATTTGCACATTCTTCTTTGAATTTATCGTTTTCTTGTTGTTCTTGTGGAGAAGACCAGTTTCGTACTTGTTGAAAATGCTGACGACCATCTAATTCTATTATTATTTTATATTCAGGAATACAGAAATCAAATGGAAGATGAAATATCTTTTTACACCATTGTTGTTTGAATTGTTTTTGTAAAGATGGAAAGAACTGTATTAAATTTATATATAATTTTCCTTCTGTTTTATTAATACAAAGTGGACAACCTTGACCTTGTATATGGTTTCCTGGTTTTATTGAAAATTCACCATGTTTTCTACATATAATAGTTATTTTTATATCAGATTTTTTATATTCAACACTTGAATAATCATATATATTTCCATGTATTTTTATAGATTTCTCTATAAATTCATCTGTACATGAAGTTCGTTGTATTGAATTTTTAATTTTTCCACATGTTGGACACCCTTGTCCATTAATATGACTATACGCAATTTGTTCAAATTCTCCGTGTATTTTACATACAATAATTATTTTATTATCTATTCCAGTATATTCTACTTTTGAATAATCATATTTATCTTTATGAATAGCTATTGCTTTCATAATAAAAACCGTATTATCATGTCTAAAATGATTACCTGTTTGTTCATTTCCACATAAATTACAACCACTACCGTGTAAATGGGTATTTGCGGTTTGTTCAAATTCGCCATGTTTTTTACAAATAATGATAACTTTATCATCACATCCAGTATAATTTACTTTTTCATAATCATATCTATCTCCGTGTATTTCTTTTGATTTTTTTATAAATTCATAATTTGTAAATTTTCGTTTTTCACCTCTTAATATGTCAGCACATTTTTTACACCCATGTCCACGTAAATGGGTATTCGCATTTTGTTTGATTTCACCATGTTTTTTACAAATTATAATAATCTCATTATAAATACCTGTATACTGAACTTTTGAATAATCATATGTATCTCCATGTATTTCTTTTATTTTTTCAATAAACTCTTCGTTTGTAAATTTTCTATTTTCACCTCTCAAAATATTACCACATTTTTTACATCCACATCCAGTTAAATGCGTATGTGGTTCTTGTTCAAATTCGCCATGTATTTTACAAATAATAGTTATATTATTTTTTGAATTTGTATATTCAACTTTTGAATAATCATATCTATCTCCGTGCAGTTCCTTTGCTTTTTTTATAAATTCTTCATTATTACTTCTTTGTTTTGCGCTACCTTCTAATACTGAACATTTTTTACAATTCATCCCTCTTATATGTGAGTTAGGGCGTTGTTCAAATTCTCCATGAATTTTACAATAAATAATAATTTTATTATCTTTTCCAGTATAGACAACTTTTGAGTAATCATATCTATCTCCGTGTATTTGTTTTGCTTCTATTATAAACTGTTCGGTTGTTTTCATTATTTTCATTTTTATTTATTAATAAATATAAACACAAAAGATTTTATATCAATTTTTTATATAAATTTATTAATTATAACATAAAATACTTAAAATTAAAATATTTAGGTATATTATAATGGGAAAGAAAAAGAAGGAAGATACGCCCATCAAAGAAAAAACAACACGGAAAGACGTTCAAGAAAGAAAAGAAACAAATAAAAACACAGAATTTACATGTGTAAAAACAAGTTTCAATAGTTTAGTAGAAAATAATTATTTGAATGGAGGAATACAAGAAATTGTATTGAATATCAATAAAATATGTTTTTTATCATATCAATTGTTAAACTATCATTTTACACGATTAATTCAAGAAAATAAACCACTTCCTGAAATTACACAGAATTTATTTTATCAAGCATGTTCTGCTGTTTCTGTTATGAAAGAACGCAAAGAAAAAATAGATACTACCGATGAATTATATATTAGTTTTTCACATTACAAAGACCATTTAGGAGAACTACCTTTTCGTGATAGAATGGGTAATCTCATCAATAATTTAAACAAACAACAACTCACTATGACTGAAAACCATTTGAAATTGAATTTTTATAAACGATTTCATACGTATTTAGAAATAAAAACAGGAGAAACGCGAAAATCAGTTATTTATAAATGGTTGAAGGATATTTATGCGAATGAATACACTGGAAATAATTATTTTATAAAATCTATGCGTGAATGGTTAAAATATACACCTACCGAATTCAATATAAAAGCACATTCTTCTCACTTTGTAAAAATATATTACAAAATACTAAAAACATTTGAACAATACCTTAATTCTAAACATATTAGAACATTTAATTTATTACCTACTAAAAACTCATTTACTCTTTCTACAATAGAAATATGCAGTAGTTGTCTAAAAGATATTATAGGATATTTTACAAAAGAACCTCTACCTGATGATTTCAAAGACAATAAATTAGTATACTGGTATGAATTTTTCAAAATAGAAAAGTTTGAAACAAAACAAAGGAAATTTGCGAATACTATTTTTACAGATGGTAAAATAGCAGTTATTAGATTACGAAAACCCAAAGTAGAAATATTGAAATCAAAAGACACCAAAAAAATTAAATATGAACAATATGTCGGCATAGACCCTGGTGTAAGAAGTTTGCAAACATCGTGCAATGATGCTGGTAGAATTTTAGAAACAACTACACCAAAATATAGACATGATTGTAAAATGAAATATGCATGTAGAAAACGTGAAATGTGGTATAAAGGATGGGAACATTATGAGATGTGGAGAAATATACCCAGTTTCAAAACAACTAATTTAGAAAAAATGTGTAAATATTTTGAATATGTATATCCAAATCTAAATACCATTTTCAAGTTTCATCTATATAAGAACTTTCGTGGTTTATCATTTCGTTCATATTGTCGTGGTAAAGCAACTATGCATAAACTATGTAAAACTATTGTTGAAAACAAAAAAACATTAGTCGGTTTCGGTGATTTTTCACAACAACATGGTTTAGTAAAGAAACACCCAACAGCACCTATTCAAAAATTTAAGCATGAATTAAGAAAATACTGCGATGTCATTGATATAGACGAATGGGGAACAAGTAAAACGTGTAATTTATGTATGAAACCAATAGAATTATACAAAAATAAAGTAATAAGAAAGAAAAGGGATGGAACATATACCAAAGCAAGAATATCTCAAATCAATAGTGTAATCCGTTGTAAACTCAACGAGTGTAAATTATGCTGTATGGATAGAGATATTAATGCATCAAAAAACATTCTATATTTACTGCAATTACAACAAGCAGGAAAAAAACGACCAGAATGTTTTAGTCCAAAGAATATGAACGACTATGATACTCCCTTATGGGAAGATAAGTATGTCGTGGCGTGAAATCCGCAATTACCTTTTGTTTATTTTTAAGCGTCTATAATGGGCGTTTTAAATGTGCAAAGGTGTAAAAAGTGGATTCATACCAGTTCTGGTTGTTGATGCTGATGATTCTGATGATGCTGATGATTCTGACGATGCTGATGATGATGCTGCTGATGATGATTCTGTTGATGCGGTTACAATTGAAGTATTATCATCATTATTTGATAGTCCACCATCTTCTCTTTTAAAATCAATGATTATTTCTTTTGTTTTTTTCAAGTTTGATTTTATTTCTTTTTCCTTTTTTTCTTTATCAGTACCAGTCGTTATATATTCGAGTTCTTTCTTAAATATTTCGAATAATTCTTCAACTCCGGTAATACTTTCTGTCATATTCATTCCTTGTTTATTGATATTAATATTTTCATAAAATTTATTAAAATTTAATTTGTTTCCATAGTTTTCGGCATTCAATAATTTTTCATAAAAATCAATTATGATTGATACTTTTTTATTTTTCCTTGGTTTTTTAACACTATTATCAGAATTTGTATTATCACTTGTTCCTGATTTTGTTGATGTTCCAGTTGTTATTGTTGACATTGAAATTCCTCTTGATGATAACATTGGACTTTGTCTTGATGGTAGTTCAGCGCCGCCTTTTTGTTTCCTTGATTTTATTGGTTTCTTTATTTTACGAGTCTTTCGATTTTTTATACTACTATTATGTTTTTTATATGTTGTCATACTAATATATTATCACAAAATAATACCCGATTAATCAAAATTAAAATATACAAAACGATATTTTTCGACATAGGAATCATGAATTTTTCCACCTTTGAACATTTTTATTTTTTTGGCTAAAGATAATTTGGGCATACCATCCACTTTGGCAGTTAACATTGTAATAATGAAAAACAAAGAATACATTCCACATTCTGTATTGCCCTCTTGATGTTCAACTGGATAATTTTTATAAAATTTCATTTTCATTTTTCTTGGTTTTAAATTATTCACTTGACGAATAATTTCTTTTCGTAAATCATCGATTTCTTCTGGAATATCATTTCCTGCGCTATCATAATAAAATATAAAACGGTCTTTAAAATCAATAAACATAGAAACCCAATGAGAACCTGGTCCATTGTGATCATCTAAATTGAATGTAATACCAATTTTGGTTTTTCCTTGTTTCAATAAATTTTCAACCGAAATTGTACATAATTCTTGCCATACACATTTTCCTCCATGTTCTGGAACACGGGTTGCAAAGTCAATCGGGGTAGGTCCAATAAATTTGAAATTCTTGTATTTATGTTCATATTGTTTCATTACTTTGGAAATATCAATATTGGATAACCATTCATTTTTGTTGCTTTTCCATTCAGGTGGTTGGTCAGGTGCAAAAATATAATCATCAATTTGTCTACGTAAATTTACGTCGGAGATTTCAGATAACCAACAATCTTCTTTTTCACATTTCACTAAACGTTCTCGTAATATATTCCATATTTCTTTTGGTGTATTGGAGACAATTTTTTCTTCTAAACTATGACCCTTATTATATGCATCTTTAATTTTGAATAATACATCTTTTGTAAAACATGTATTTTTATTAATAGTTTTGCCCTTTACGGAAGGACTGCAATTCATTTTTTTCAATGTTTTATTATTATTCATATATTTCGCTTTTCTAGTCTTCGATTTCAATAAATTAAATGGATTTTGTGGGAGAATATTCATAAGGTTCTCTGTTACTACTTAAAATAAATGGATATTTTATTTTTTGTTTTGTTTTTGTTTGATAAACATGTCGAGTGTATAAGACGGAACGTCTACCGAATCATTATTTTTCTTCTTTATTTTTTTACCCCATAGAGAACTTGATGCATAGGATGTATCAATTAACTCTTCATTTTCATTATTTGAAATACTTTCACAATCTCCAAACAATACATCATCGTCATCTTCCACTTCTTTTTCTTGGGATGTTTGATAATCTAATTCTTTCATTTCAAAATGATTGATACAAGTTCTCACAAAATGGTCAAAATCTTCATTTATGGTAGTAGTAATTTGTTTTTCTGGATTTTCCATTAATTGTGAGAACATGGACATAATTTTACCCCTATATTTAGATAGTTTGTCTAAATGTTCTCGATGTTGTTTGTATTTTTCCGGATTTGTTTGAGATAAATATTTGTTGTATTGATTCTTGTTTATCAATAGTTCCAAAGTTAGTTTATCAATATCTTCCTGCATATGGTAATATAGATTTTTTTTATAGAAAACAAACAATATCGTCAAATATAGTATCAAAAAACCTTTTTGATATTATATAAAATGGAATTACAAGGAATAGAATTGAAATCAGAAGAAATTGAAAAAATTCCCCATAAAAATAGTTGTTTTTATTCTAGTATTGTTTTCATAACAAATTCCATATTAGCGCTATATTACAATTATTTAGTATATTCACTTTTATTTTTTATTTTAGTCATTACTTCTTTGATAGTTCATTCAAATATGAATATTTATGCATTGTACATAGACAAAATCGCAATTTTCGCAATTACTTTCTATGGAGGATATTTGTTTTTTGAAAAATGCAAACACATCACTAGTACAAACCAAATATTTTTAGCAATTATTACAGTATATACATTTTTAGCAACTATTTATTTGTATTATTGTGGATATATGAACAATACATACTGTTATCATGAAGATAAATTCATTGGTAACTTATATCATTCTTTATTACATGTAATAGCATCAGTCGGACATAACATAATAGTTATTTTATAGCTAGCTACTAATTATGGTTTTTTCTTAATCGTTCTGTTTTTCTTTTCCATTTTTTCGGCACGTTTTGTTTCTCGTAATCTTTCGCGCTCCGCTTTTTTAGCAGCCTTTTCGCGTTCCTTTTCCATCTTTTTAACATTTTTTTCGCGTTCATTTTCTGCTCGTTTAGCCAATCTTTCTTGTTCTTTGGTCTTTTTTTCATCTTCTTTCAAACGTTTTTTCTCCTCTTTTTGTTGAAATCTTATTTGTTCTTGACGTTCATCAGCTTCCATAGAATCTTTCAAACGTTTTAATTCTTCATTAATAATCGACGAATATTTATTAAATAATTCCTGCAACATTTCATTCTCAATATTTTGAATTATACCCTGTTTTCGCAATGTTTTTCTAACTTGTTTTTCTGCTTTTTTATTTTCTCTTTCATAGTGCCTTTCTTCATTCAGACGTTCTTTCAACGTTTTTCTTAACTGACCCGTTTTCTTTTGCTTCTTTTTTTCAATTGCTTTGCGCGTTTTGTTCAATTCGGCAACTTGCTCGGTATTTTCTTTCTCAGCGCGTCGTGTCATTCTATTCATTTTTTTACGTTCATCGCGGAGAACCATACGGAGAACATTCTTTTCAAGTGGCGACAAATCGGTTTTCATAAGTTCTCGAATTTGTAATATCTTTTTTTTATATACACCTAAATTTGTTTTCAAGTTTTCGTGCATTTCTGCAATTCTGGTATCATATTCATTTATTTGTTGGTTTAAATCGACAATCACCGGATGTATTTGTATAGCTTCTTTCAAATCTTCACTACTTCTTACAGTTTTTCCACATTTGGATTTCAAATTATAATACAAGGAATCTTTGAATTTAGCATATTCTTCTGGATTATTTTCAAGGTTCTCACTAATACCTTTCAAAGTTTCATTTTTATATAAATTTTTATTTTTGATTTCTTCGCGAATACCTTTGATTGTATCACGAATTTGTTTAACCTCTGACTTTGCTTCTGCTAAAAGTAGTTTAATATTTTGTTTCACAATTTTTTCACAAGATTTTTTATCTTTTCCTTCGTATGTGTCACATGCTGAATTGAGTGCGTTGAATTTAGTCATATCTAAATCGCTTAAATCTCCTTCCAGATTCTTCAAGTTCTCTTTAACTCGTTCTTTCAAATCTACAACATTACTGTCTAAATGATGACGAACATAATTTTTATCAAATCGATTCAATGTTTCCATGTTCTCAACTATTGGTGCGGTAACAAATCGGACAATGGGTTGTGCGAACTGTCGTGCATCTTTTTCTCGATTCAAATAGCTAATATATCCAGCAATATCGTTCAAATATCTGGTTTCTCCATTGGGCGTAAAACGTCCATGTTCATCTAAATACATAGTAGAAAAATCGGAGAACAATTTCGGCATTTGTTCTTGTGCGGGTTTGCATAAATTAATGAGTTGAATGAGTTCCATTGGGTTCTCGGTAATCGGCGTAGCGGTCATCAACAAAAGTTTCACTGAATCCACGCCAGAAAGTTGGAAAGATTGTTGTATGGATTGTTTTAGCGCATTCATATCTGGACGTTCTAATGAGGATAAATCACCACCGCCATACAATTTATGCGCTTCATCAATGATAAGGAGGGTTTTACGCAGTGGGTCGGCTTCGCCATTTTTTTTGACAACGCTTTTATAAAAATTGTTTTGTTTTGATACTAAATTACTGAATTGTTTATATGACATTGGACGGATACTCCATTCTTTGGATAGCATACGCATGCGTTTAGCGTGTTCCGCAGGAAGTGTTACTCCTTTTTTGATTTCTTCTTTGATTTGTTCATTGCATATTTGGTCAAACATATTTTTCCATATATCATTTTTCAAGGTGGTTCGAGTTACCCACAGTATAGTATATCCTTTTGGTACAAAAGATGTAGTTGCCGCTGCAATTGCACAGCAAGTTTTTCCTGTACCGACCCCCTGAAACAACAGCATACCTTTGACCGGATTTTCGGGGGTAAAATAATGGCGAATGAAATCTTGGGTAGGGGTATATTTTATACCATGAGATGCGCCGCCTTTACATAAGTTCTCCATTTTAACATCATCCCATGAATATTCTCCAAAATTATCACGGATATGTTTACGTAATTGTGAATGTGTCATACGTTTATTGTCAAATACCAACTCATCATATTGAGAAGGTAAATTCAATATAGGTAAATCGCGACGAACAATCAATTTAGGACCGCCGCCCAAAGTAGGTTCTGATTCATTACTTTTAGTTGTATTCTCTTTATTTTCTGGTGTAGTAGTCAATGAAGATCTAATAGTAGATAACACTGAATTACCAATAGAAGCAGCTCTGGATAAAAATGAAGGGTTTTCACTATTCAATGTACTAACACTTGTTGGCGGTTTCATTGTATTTTCAGGTTCAAGACTAACACTTGTTGGCGGTTTCATTGTATTTTCAGGTTCAAGACTAACACTTGTTGGTGCTTTCATTGTATTTTCAGGTTCAGGACTAACACTTGTTGGTGCTTTCATTGTATTTTCAGGTTCAGGACTAACACTTGTTGGCGCTTCGATTTTAGGAGTAACCGGATTACTTTCAATTGGACTCACTATATTTGTTTCAGGTACAATAGGACTTTCACTACCAAGTGAACTTACAGTTGAGCGTAAAGAAGTTACTATTGGTTTTTTTACAGGAGTAGACTTCGTTGAAACTGATGATTCTTCTTCACCTCTTGCAATAGAAAAATTGTGTATATTTTTATTTAATTCATAATCGACGGAACCAAATATAGTAGCTCTTTCCAAATCATGGGTAAATTCAATAAGACGAACATCAATATTCAATGCTTTCAAATATAAATCGAAAGCGGTAGAAGAATTCGCCATATATTTGCGTATTGGTTCTGGCATATCAACATCATAAATAAATACATGCAATGGCCACCCGCGGGTTGGATGAAATTCCAATCCTTTTTGGCCACAAGTGCGCGTTCCGCGCCCGATGACTTGTTTTTGGTCAGCAGAAGTGACTTGGGGTTCAAAAATATGAATATATTTGATATCAAAAAGGTCGATACCTTCTTTGAATCCACTGTCCATGACAATAATTCGTGCAAGTTCTCCATTTACATTTTCAGGACGTTGGTTCATTTTTTGTAATATTGCTTTTTTCTGTTTAACACTAATTGATTGATCATAAACACCTATGGATGCCAATAAATAAAAGTTGTTGCCGGGTGTTTTTGCGAGTTCTTCGTCTGCTAATAATTCGATTTTTCCATATTGTTTTGGTTTAGTAGTAGCACCTCCACTTACGTTTGTGGGTTCTTGTACAACAGGCACTTGTACAGCGGGTACTGCGTTTTTTAGAGGAGCATTATATCCAAGTTTAAATCCTTTTGCAATAAGTGCGCCAGCAATGAGTTTAGCACCAAAACTACTGGATTTAATATCAGAAAAAATGAAATGTTTGAATAATTTTCCATGTTTTTTCATATCACTTTTATCTAAACTTTCTATTTTTGAAAGAAGGGCATTTAATTTAGGAGAATGTGTAGGTATTGATTCTAATAACTTTTGAGGGTTGAATGCAGGTGTATCAAACTTATATTCGACAGAAGATTTGCTCCAATTCGAGCGTTTACGAACACAGTCTGCATCAAAAATTACATTCACATTTTGAGACGTTAATCTTTCTAATTCTGCGATGTCATGTATATGTTCCAAATTTTCTAAATATACTGGACTTTCATCCGAAATGGAATTATCCATGTTACTGTTATCTTTACTGGAATCTATATCTGAATTTATAGAACTCATAAATATAGTACAATAATTAATATATAATATGAATCGAAAATATATTTCTATTATATATTATACAAAACAATATGTCGAATAATACAAGTTTAGGAGGAGGATATCAAGGTATCTCACCAGTTCAAACAATCAATAATTACAAGAGTAGTGAGCAAGTTATGATGCGTCGTGTAGTCCGTGATGGTTGGAATACACAATATGCAACCGGTTCAGTAAATGGAATGAGACGAGCAATCGGTCCATTCCGTGCCGTTAATGGTTTAGGAGATTTTCTATCAAGAAAAAACGTTGCATGTGGAGGACCCGCAGAAGTAAATACATCAACCGTCATCACAAAACGTGGATTAAGAAAACCAGTTCAAACCTGCGATACAACTGGAATTCCAGTAACATCTGCCAATGTTAAATTCGTTCCAGATTCTTCTGATTATACAAAATTCCGAAAATTACGTGCAGTAAACCGTAATTACAATGATGTATCAAATGGAGGTTATCAAAACTCATCATACAGTGCTATTATGCATGTTCGCCGATTTTAGATAGTAAAGTCATATTACACAATAAATATAATGTAATATGAATATATATTAAAATGTTCTCGATGCCTGGATTAAGATATAATAAAACCATTGGTAACAATGGAACATTAAGAAGTATTAAAGCAATGCCACAAAAAGATAGTACATCAGACGGAACCACAACATTTGCATTGAATCGCCAGATTTATATGGAAACATTTCAACCTTCTACTATAACAAACACTGAAAAAAATAAAAAGAAATTTTATGGAAATCGTGATGCATCACAAGTAGTTGCAAATAGAAGAACCGACCAAATCGCAAATGGTTCATTGAATAGTGGCGCAGCGCCAATTTCATTTACTACTGTAACCGATAGAAATGTAGAAAGACAAGCATTGCACAGAATGCGTAGTGGAGGTTCATCCGTTCCTGCCAAAGTAACAAATAAAAATATAAAAAATGCTGCGGTTTTTCATTAAAAAATTTATATAATTAATTTTTTCAAAACTATATAAAAAATTTATTTTATATTATAAAATGAAAATATTTTGTATTGGAAATTCACATGTAAATATATTCAAAGGTATTGATGAAATATTTGGAAATGATATGATTGACATGTTTGTGACAATGCATCTTGGTGCAACAATTGCGTATAATTTTTATGAACATCATTATCCAACCGTTATAGAATATTTGTCATCTACAAATATTAACATAAAAGAAGATTATGTTATGTTAGTTGTTGGCGAAGTTGATTGTAGATGGCATTTACCAAAACAAGCAGAAATTCAAAATAAAAACGTAGAAGATTTGGTAGAAGAATGTATAAATAGATATTTTAGATGTTATTTAGATTTGATTGATAGAGGATATAAAGTTATTGTTTGGGCAGGTCATCCAAGTACAACAGAAGGGCACGATGAAGAAATAAGCAAGCCAGTTTATAGTACTTGTGAATATAGAAATGCAATTAGTTTATATTGGAATAATTATTTGAAAAAAGTCAGTGAAGAAAATAATGTTCCATTTTTATCCATAATAAAATATTTAATTGATAATAATAATTTAACAAAAATGGAATATTTTATAGATTATTGTCATTTAAGGTCATCAATGGTTATGCCATTTGTTTATAAAGAATTGAAATACATATTAGACATCGATATATGAAAGTTGTAGATATCTTAATCAAATTTATAAAAAAATATTTGTAGAATATATAAATACATAATGTACAACTATTTAGTCGAATTTTTAGGAGCTTTGTTTTTTATTTATGTAATTTTAGCAACAGGAAATCCATTAGCTATTGGCGCAGCATTAGCACTCGTCATTTTATTAACATCTAGTATTTCAGGCGGACATATCAATCCTGCTGTTACAATTACAATGGCCGCCGCAGGTAAATTACCAAGTGTAGAAGTCATTCCTTATTGTTTATCACAAATTTTCGGTGGATTAGTCGCACTTGAATTATACAAGCGTTACAAACTGTAATACAATTTTATATCATAAAAATAGTAAAAACTAAACCGTAAAATATTTAGCTATATAATATATATTATATATTATATAAATGTCAAAAGGAGGATACTATTCCATGCGCAAAAAATCACCAAAATCGATTCGAAAAACTAAAAAAATGTATGAAATGAAAACTCCAAAAATGAAAACCACCAGAAAATCACGACGAATGAGGAAATCCAACAAATATTGGTAAACATCCATCATTTTTTTACATACAAATAACGGAATAATATATACAAACCGACTGCTGATAATGAACCAATATAAAATTGTGTAATATAATCATTTTTTTCGTTTGGTTTTTTAAAATTACTTTTTGAAAGTTCTGGAATTTCATCATCATTATCTTTTTTGTATTTATTTTCAACAAGTGATAAAAAATGCGTGTTATTTATACTATTTGTTAAAATAGGAGTAGTTTCGATAATAGTTTGTTTTTCATTATTGGTATAACATGGTGTATAATTTATATTATTTTTTTTATATGAAACTGCTTTCAACCCAATTGTTTCATTTTTATTCACAATTTTAGTGTCGGATGGTGTATATTTGTTAAAATCCATGTATATTACATAACAATATTTTTATTTGATTTATTCTAAATTAAATAAACATAAAGTTAACATATTATCTTTCTATAACGATTAGTGAAAATGTGTGGTATCTTTTCTTTGCTAAATTACGAAACTGAATATACAAACAATTTCATAGAAACCCAATTCAAGAAAGGCCAAAAAAGAGGACCAGAATATTCCACTTTATCCAAAGTCGGAATTAAAGTGATGTATGGATTTCATCGTTTAGCAATCAATGGATTAAATAGTGCATCAAACCAACCATTAATTCAGGACGATATATTGTTGATTTGCAATGGTGAAATATACAATTACAAAGAATTATATGCTTTGATGGGTATAGTACCAAAAACGGATTCAGATTGTGAAGTTATTATCCATTTGTACAAAAAATACGGTATAGAACATACGCTACAATTATTAGATGGCGTGTTTTCGTTTATTTTATTGGACCAAAGTGTATATACAAATGATTCGCATCTATATATTGCACGAGACCCTTATGGAGTACGTTCGTTGTACATTATGCATAATACACATGAATCTGTTGAAAATGAAAATTGTATTGGATTTGCATCCGAATTAAAAGTGCTATCCGAATTTGCAAACACTTCCAAGAAACCATATACAATAGAACATTTTTCACCGGGAACATATTCTGTATACAAATTACCAACCACTGTATCAACCTATTGGAGATTAGAAAATAAAAATATAAAATACCATACAACCAGTTTTTCATACCCAACTACCAAAAGTATTTCAAGTGAAATAACAAAATCAGTATTGAATATACAAAACTATTTAATCAATGCAGTAGAAAAACGTTGTATTACAACGGAACGTCCAATTGCATGTCTATTATCTGGTGGATTAGATAGTAGTTTAATAGCAGCATTAGTCAATAATTATCAAAAAAAGAACGGATTACAGGCAATTGAAACATATAGTATTGGTTTGGCGGGGTCAGAAGATTTACGTTGCGCTAAAATAGTAGCGGAATATATTGGAAGTAATCATACTGAAATATTGTTAGAAGAATCGGATTTTGTCAACGCAATTCCCGATGTAATACATGCAATTGAATCATATGATACAACCAGTGTACGAGCAAGTATAGGTAACTATTTATTAGGTAAATATATTTCACAGAACAGTGATGCAAAAGTAATTTTCAATGGTGATGGTTCGGATGAATTGTGTGGTGGATATTTATATATGGGTCTAGCATCAGATGTATTGGAATTTGATAAAGAATGTCGTAGGCTATTGAAAGATATTCATGCATTTGATGTATTACGTTCAGATAAATGTATTTCATCCCATGGATTAGAACCAAGAACACCATTTTTGGACAGAAGTTGGGTACAATATTATTTATCCATACCAGCACATATTCGATTTAATACAAACAAAAGATGTGAGAAATTTTTACTAAGACAAGCATTTGATTATTTGTATTTTTCGAATAGCGTAGGAAAACCGCTATTACCAAAAGAAATATTATGGCGAAGAAAAGAAGCATTTAGTGATGGAGTAAGTGACCAATCGCGTTCATTATATGAAATATTACAAGAATATGCGATGGAACAAATGAAAGATGTAGAAAAAAAAGAATATGCTGAAAACTCACCGACCACGGCCGAACAAGCATATTATAGAAAATTATTTGAAGATTTTTATCCGGGACATGGTAAAATAGTCCCTTATTTTTGGATGCCGAAATATGTGGATGCAACAGATGCAAGCGCACGAACATTGGATATATACAAAACAAAACCTCCATCTCCATAGCAGGTTTCTAAATTGGCACAATTTTTGCAAATTTTCTTGGTTTAAATGGATGATTATATTGTAAACTATGCATATATGCAGATAGTAAGATGGCAGTAATTATGAAAACGATTTGTCTAAAAATAATGATAACCCAATTTTTATCATTATTTATATTTATAAATGACTCCATAGATTGTGATTTACACATTTCAACAATATTATATATTACGTATACGGAAAGAATAAAAGCGATTAGGTTTAATAAAGTGAACATGATTTATGGTTTTATTTATTAAAACTATTAATAATAAAATAAATATCAATTTTTTATAATCATATGTTTTACACCTTTTCTCATTTAAAATGCCCATTATTTTTTATCTTCGTAAGGTTTTACGTATGTGATACTCTCTATCATAACTACACCATTCTCCGCAAAAATTGTATTTATGCCAATATATATATGTTGAATATTGTTCTTCCGCATAACCATTGCAATTAACGCAATATTTATCGTTCTCAATGCGGTCTTCATATTTAATTAATAATTCATTCATTACTGCTCGCATTAATGGTCTATGTTCTACATTAAACTCACTTATCAAATCTTGTAATTGTTTCGGCAATAAAAGTAAATTCATTTGTTATATTATTTTTGTTTAAGATAACAAAATTGTATGAAATAACTTTTCAATTTTTTCTTATTTTTAGCATGTTAAAAGGGAGCGTTTTACATAAGAAAAGGTTTAAAAATCGGCACTAAATTCAAAGACATTGGAATCGCATGTTTTATTGGCCAAAGCATATTCCGCATTTGTTCTTTCGAAAAAATTAACTTTGGATTCAATGCTGATTAATTCCATGAAATCGAATGGATTGGATGCATTGTATATTTTATCATATCCTAATTGAAGAACAAGACGGTCTGCTACAAATTCAATATATTGAGTCATTAATTTATGATTCATACCAATCATTCTACATGGAATTGCCTCTGTAATGAATTCCTTTTCGATTTCAACGGCTTCTTGAATAATTTCATAAATACGTTTTTTATTCAATTTCTTTACTAATTTACTATATAATAGAATGGCAAATTCAGTATGTAATGCTTCATCGCGTGAGATTAATTCGTTTGTAAATGTAAGACCTGGCATAAGCCCACGTTTTTTAATCCAATAAATAGATGCAAAACTGGATGAAAAGAAAATACCCTCAATTGCTGCAAATGCGACCAAACGTGATGCAAATGAACTACGATTATCATTTATCCATTTTTTTGCCCAATCAGCTTTTTTTGCAATACAAGGGTAATGTTTGGTGGCTTGGAATAATTTTGTTTTTTCGGCGGAATCTTTTATATATGTGTCAATGAGTAAGGAATACTGTTCATTATGTATTGACTCGATTGCAATTTGGAAGCCGTAAAATGCACGAGCTTCTGACAATTGAACATCCCCCATAAAACGCGATGCCAGGTTTTCAGTAACAAGTCCATCTGACGCAGCAAAAAAAGCAAGTACCATAGAAATAAAATGTTTTTCATCGGCATTCAGTTTATCCCAATCACCAAGGTCTTTTGATAAATCGCACTCTTCTGGTCGCCAAAAACAATCAACTTGGCGTTTATACATATTCCATATATCATTGTCTTGAATTGGAAACATTACGTAGCGACTATCGTCTTGTTTTAACAGCGGTTCAACAAATGGTATATGTGGCGATACCTCGGACATTCTTCCTAAATAATATACTCGTTAGATTTTTATACCGTTTTATAAATGTATTTGTGAGTTACAAAATACAATTTCCAATTACAAAAAAACAGCTGCATTATCAGAATGTACAAAAAATATTTTATATAATAAAACTGTATTTATAATATAACATCATAATAGCAGTCATTCGTATGGGGTAAAAAAAATATCAAATGCGACTATAATGAAAAAATAAAATAAAAGGGTATTATAAAATGGATGCATCTAATTTAGAGAATTCCAGGGAAATTCTTGGAGAATTAAAAAAAGAAGAAAAGAAACGTGGACGCAAGGCAAAAAAGCAAAACGAAAAAGAATTAATTAATGAATATTATTCTGAAATTGAGAAAGAAAAGCAATATTCTAATCAGAAGAAAATATATGAGAACATGAATTACATGTCAAAACAAGACAAACTGCAATTTGAATCGAAATTCACAAAACCAAAAAACAAGCACCAAGAGCAATTTGTTTCCAAATTAAAGAACAAAGAAAAGAAAATCGTCGTAGTAACTGGCCCTGCTGGAACTGGTAAAACTCTACTTGCAACCGAACATGGTATTCGCTATTTTTTATTAGGTGTATATGACAAGCTAATTTTTACTCGTCCATCTGTTTCAGTCGATGAAGAATTAGGATTTTTACCGGGAACATTGGAAGAAAAAATGGCACCTTGGGTAAGACCAATATATGATGTATTGTATAATTTTATCACACCAAAAGAAGTTCAATATTTAATGGAGGAAAAAATAATCGAAATTGCTCCACTTGGATATATGAGAGGAAGAACATTCAAAAATTCATGGATAGTAGCCGATGAAATGCAAAACTCAACAATATCACAAATGAAAATGTTATTAACCAGATTAGGCGAGAACAGTCGATTAGTAATTACTGGAGATTTAGAGCAATTTGACCGTAATCACGAATTCAATGGTTTAGACGATTTTTTGAATAAATTCAAGGGAAAACGCTCGTCAAGTATATCCAGTTTCGAATTTTCAAGAAGTGATATTCAAAGAGAAGAAGTTGTAAAAGAAGTATTGGATATTTATTCAGGAGATATACCGTCAACATACGAATTGGATAAAGATATTGATACCGATGAAAATGATTTAGGTAATTTATGAATATACATACCAATAAAACAAAAATAATATAGTAATTAATTATATAATGGCATTCAAAAATAAACTTGGTGCATTTGTAAACAAAATGCAAAATAAATTATTCAAAAATGTAAGTACTATTAGTACATCAAACGGTATCTTACATAACAAATTATTGTTGTACGTAGTTTTTATATTTGCACTATTGAATCTATTTCTTTTCGCCAATACAGGTAATTACACATCTGTTGTAGTATTTTTATTGATTGGATTTCTTACTTCGTTTTTCAGTAAAAATATGTTAGTTATTTTACTACTTTCATTGATTTTGACAAATATATTGAAATACGGTTCATCATTAAGTGAAGGGTTTGAAGAAGGTGTAAAAGATAAAGGCGAAGATGACGAAGGGTTCGAAGAAGGTGCAAAAGATAAAGGCGAAGATGACGAAGGGTTTGAAGAAGGCGCAAAAGATAAAGGCGAAGATGATGATGAACAAAATCAAAATCAAAATCAAAAAAAGAAGAAAAAAGGTATAGACGACGAAGGGTTTGAAGAAGGTGTAAAAGATAAAGAAGGTGCAAAAGATAAAGAAGGTGCAAAAGATAAAGAAGGTTTAGAAGATTTGAAAGAATATGCAGAAAAGTTATTAAACACTATATCAGGATTAAATAAACAAATCGACAAATTTTCAAAAATGAGTTAAATAAAATTTATTGAAAAATGATATCTAATAATTATATAATATACATTTATTAGATATGGGAGACCCGTTTTCAGAAATAGTTGATTTTTTTAAAAAAATTGGTGATATTTTCAAAGAAATCGAGAAATTTTTTGTAAAAGTTGGTAATGCATTTAAAGCAATTGGTACGTTTTTTACTTTTATTGGTGATGTATTCAAATCTATTTTCAGTTATATTACTTGTGGATTCAAAATGATAATAACGTTACCAGTATGTTTTAAATGGTATTCGTTGGAAATTTTAGGAAAAACAATATATGCTCCTATTGGTTTTTTATTTTATGTAACTGGTTTAACATTTGTTGAAAATATGATTTGGGATTTAATACAGCAAATTGATTGTTTCATGTTATCCATATTTGGAAGTAATCTAACAACAGTTTGGGAAGGTGCTACAAGAGAATGTTATTCTTGTAAAATAATACCTATTCCAAAGTTCCCGAGAATAGATTTATAATATATATATATATAAATATATAAAATGGCGAAAAAATGTTTACCTGGGGTAATATGTATTGAAAATATGACGTTAGTAATAATATTGGTTTTATTGATTATCATTGGTTATATGTATTATATTTACATTACAAAATCAATTGAGAAACCTACATCCAACGTAGTTGTACTATCACCACCTAATCCTCCACCAATTACGTTGAATGGTATTTCAACTCGTTCTGACACAATGAGTGACCCATATAATCCACCATTAAGAAATGATGGTTATTATTTCCCGCGTGATTCCGCCGATGTTCGCGGAATACCAATTAATATCAAAACCCGCGGTACCGGTATGGATTATACTCAAATCGGTATTTTGACACGTCCAAATGTTAGAAATTCACATAATGGTGAAATGATTTTACCATTAATGGGTCGCAGATTGATGAACGGCCGTGATAAATGGCAATATTATACAATTTCGAATACTGGTAATATGAATACAAAATTACCAGTAAGTTTGAAAGGTAAGAGTTGCACCGGAGAATATGGATGTGATGAAATCAATAATAATGATACCGTCTATGTAGAAGGATATAATGATACGTTTGTTGCCACTATTTATGAGAACAGCACATTTTCATATATTCCGTATATTTAAAGCAATATATTTAGGAAATAGAAGTCAAAAATATGATGTTTTATAAATAATTATATAATATTATATTATTATATAATGAGTTTTAATATAAGTGATTCTTCCAGATTTGCGAAGGATAAAAGTCTACTATGTGATTATTATGATTGCTCTATATATTTTAATCAATATGAACGAACCCCCAATAATGGTGGTTGTGTAAAAATACCATATTTCACACCTGAAAATGTAGTCAAACCAAATGGATTATTTATATCAAGTGAACCTACTAAAAAATATATGTCAAGTTCTTTACAGATTTATAAAAAAACACATGATATTGGCGGGATTGATTATGATGGTGAATTAGTAATAGAAAATAAACAAATTACAAATGGAGATAGTAAATTATTTGTATGTTTTCCATTAAAAACAATGAATATACAACCAAATAAAATCGATAAAATTATTACTAAATCGGAAAAAAGTAACTCAAATGAAATAAAAATGAATGTTAATGTGAATAGTATGTTCAATAAATTACAAAAATATATATTTTACAAAAGTGATAATGATATTGTAGTTGTATTTACTGAACCAATTAACGTATATACTATGTTTGATAAATTTATACCATGTAATTTATTCTCTTCATACAATAATAGCTATAACATTTTACAAAATGTTCCAGGAAAAGATCAATTTCAAAGTATAACAGAAGGATTTGTAGAAGGAATTGATTCCGGTGAAATGGATTGCACCCCAATTGATGTTACAACAAATCAACCACTTACAGATCTTCCAACAATAGTAGGATTGAGTGGTGGTACTGCTGAACAACAAAAGACAATCAGTATATTGTTTTCAATGGTATTATTTGTTATTATATTTTTTATTGCATTTTTTGGTGCACCACCTGCATATGAATACATTTTTAAAGACAAGAAAAACATAGAAGATGTAACATTAACGTATACGATAATGTTTTGGTTTTTTTATTTAGCACTAGCAGTATCACTCACGTGTGGAATAGTAGTTGGCGATACATCATCAGGCATAGCAGGTATAGTCTTTTTGGCATTATTCTTAATATCTATTACTACTATATATTTAAAAGTATTAAACGGTGACCCAAATTATGAATTAAATTTTAATTTCAAAAAATTAGGTGAATCATTATATTTTTTATGGCCGTATTATTATGAAGTATTTAATGATATTTATAATATAAGTACAAAAAAGGTAAAATACGCATATGGCTTTATTACAACAATTATATCACTATTAGTAACTGCAATACTTTTTGGAGCGATAGCATGGAAAAGTAAAAACACAAAAAATAATTTAGGTAAAACAAAAAATAGAAAATATGCTGCTTATTTAAATTATGCATATTCGATGCTTGGTATATTTGGATTCGGTTATGCAATATTTTTATTTGGTCCTTTTATAGGTTTTATTTTAAAAAGAGAATAATAAAATATCAAATCTAATTGCTTTGATATTTTATTTTACACGATTAATAAATTATACTGTAAACAATTTAGAATAAAGATGCGCCGCCGACTTTGTCAGCAACTGGCTTGAAACTACTTTCAGTAAACATAGTTGGTGGACTTTGTCCAAGTGGTGCGCGCATGTCAACAACTTCTTCTTCTAATGATTTTTGTTCAGGTGGGTTCATGGCTTTCATTTCTGCTTGTCGCTTAGGTTCTGATGGAGTGTATTGCATAATAGCAACGCGACCAGTTACAGCCGAACTGCGGCGTAACATTTCATATGCAACAAAAACAAACAAAATACCTAAAACAGGATTTGTATATAAGAACAAATAAACAGTAATACAAAAGATGATGGCCATTCCTAATGCAGAATCAAGATATTGTGCAATTTCAAAAGGGGCTTCAATTGGAAATACAATGTATATGATAAACACAAAAAGCCATACCATTTCATAAATACTGAATGATTTCAACGATGCTGGTAAAGATAGATTCATTATATAATGTAGATTTATATTTTTTTATCATATCGTTTACCAAAAATTGATTCTATATTCCTAAAATCCGAAACATCAACAAAACAAATATAGAACTTTATTATGAATTATAGAAAATTTTATGCTAAAAAACCAAAATCGGCTAAATCTGATAATCCAACATCGATTGTTTCATTCAATGAAGAATACAAAAATACTATCTGTAATTCTGCATATTTAGGAAAAAAAGGATATACTATACCAAAACAAGCATTGAAAGAAGATGACTTGGCATTCTTATACAAAGATTTGACAGTGAAACCGGTTGTATTTGGTCCCGGTGCGGCTGCACCAGAAACCGAATTTGCTGTGTATCGTGAAAATGCAAATAAAATATACATACCACGATTTTATGGAATACAACGTTATGGATTACCGGCAAAAACCGAGATTGAATGTGGTGATGATATTGATATTCCATTTGTGAAACCATTACGTGATTATCAGGAAGAAATTATAAAAATATATATGGATTATGTGAATAAGGATATTTGTAAAAATGTACATGGTAACGGTGGTGTATTGGAGGTTCCAACCGGTAAAGGAAAGACCGTAATGGGACTAAAAATCATATCCAATCTTAAAAAAAAGGCATTGATAATAGTTCATAAAGAATTCTTGATGAATCAATGGATAGAACGTATAGAAGAATTCTTACCGACGGCGCGGGTCGGAAAAATACAGGGGCCTACGTTTGATATAGACGAAAAAGACATTGTAATTGGTATGATACAAACCATTTATGATAAAGAATATCCAGTGGATGCATTTTCATCATTTGGAATAACATTGGTAGATGAAGTACATCGTATTGGTAGCGAACAATTTTCAAAAACCTTATTGAAAACAATTACGCCATATATGTTGGGTATATCCGCCACGGTAGATAGAAAAGACCAATTAACAAAGGTGTTGTTCATGTTTATTGGTGAAAAAATATATAGTCAAAAAACGAATATAGGGGATGAAGTAAGTGTACGCGCTATAAATTATATATCACGCGACTCCACATTCAATGAAGTAGAATATGATTTTCGCGGGAGTCCGAAATACAGTACCATGATTTCAAAATTGTGCGAGTTCGGACCACGGAGCGATTTTCTGGTTCGCGTTATTGGTGATTTAATCCAAGAAAATCCTCACAATCAAATCATGATATTATGTCATAATCGGTCATTATTGACCTATTTACGTGATGCAATTGAACATAAGAAAATTGCATCAGTAGGATATTATTTAGGGGGTATGAAACAACACGATTTGAAAGAAACCGAAGGAAAACAAATTGTATTAGCAACCTATGCAATGGCAGCCGAAGCTTTGGATATAAAAACATTATCCACGCTAGTCATGGTTACGCCTAAAACGGATATAACCCAATCAGTCGGTCGTATATTACGCGTAAAACATGAGAATCCGATTATAGTGGATATTGTAGATTCTCATGATTTGTTTCAAAATCAGTGGAAGCAGCGCCGTGTCTTTTATAAAAAGGCAAATTATCGTATTCGCCAAATCGATAGCAATAAATATACGAATATGAGTTTGGATTGGGATAACGATAAAACGTGGACGCATGTTTTTGAACCGAAAAAAATGAACGAAGAAACGCCTAAATGTTTAGAAGACGCCCCGATTCGTAAATGTTTGATTCAATTGGATAATTTAGAAAATTAGAATCCAAGCATAGGAAACATTTTCTTGCATGTTTTCTTGGATTTTCTGGATTTTTTAGCGGATTTTCTGGATTTCTTAGCGGATTTCTTGGATTTCTTGGATTTTTTTCCACCAATGGTCTTTGAACCATATTGATAAGAAGAACCACTTAATCCACTAACATATGGTTGTAATAAAACGCCGGCAGTTGAAGTTTCAACAGATACACCTCCCATTATATAGTATATTCATATAAAAAATATAAAAATATCATTATTGTATAGAATAAATGTCTAAAAAGCAAGATAGAAAAGGATATACTAAACGTCTATACGAACAACATTTGGAAAGGTTAAAAAATATGAAACCAACTGTCGATAATAGAGAACCGAAACATTTACCTTATTCCAAAAAATGGGAAAATGAGTATAATCGAAAAATAGATAAAATAAATGATTTTAATACAAAATTGGTATATCGCCTAATAAACAAAACATCATGTATTGACAATCAACTAGATAGACGTATGAAAGAAGTATTAGATTTCAAACGTCAAATGATCATAAATAAACGCAGGATGGAAATGGAAAAAATAGTGAGCGAAAACATAATATTGCTAAATAGATTGAAAAATATTGAACCAACGCTAAAAAATTGAATTTATTTTTCATTTCTATGCAAAAAATAAACAAATAAATGAACATGTCAAAAGTGAAACAAAAGTTACGCAATTCAATTGAAGCCTCTAAAATAGAAATATACACTAAAAAATCGGAAGAAATATATTATTTAATTTTAGAAAAACTTTGTACTAAAATTAAATCGGAAAAAGAAATAGATACAATTACTGTATACCACATGGAATCATTATACCGAGACAATACTTATGATAAATATGAATATATGTTTGCAAATGTAGAATAGAATTCTATTTGTAACTTTTCTTCAAGGTTTTTGGTCGTTTCCCATATTTACAATGTTGGCGTTGTGAAAATCCTTTCGGTTTTTTGCAGTTAATACTTCTTTTGTATTTTAACGACCATTTTTTTCTTCGCGTATTGTTTTTTGTTGTATTCATTCTATTATATATATTGAAAAATAAAATAAATACAACATTATTTGTAATAATATAAAAATAAATGGAGAACAATGAGAACAAAGAAAAAAACGCGGATTTATCTGCATTTAGAAAAATAATTCACAATATAAGAAATATGTTAGAATTGACAGAAAATGAAAAAGAGTTTATAAAATCCGCAAATGAAGGTGAAAAAATGGAAATTATATTAGAATATAATAGAGTATTACAACTTTTAGTGAGAAGCATGTATGAATGTATGTAATTTTATGAAAAATATTTTATTATATACAAATATTATATATATAATGAAAATAAATAATATAAGTCATATAGGTGATATACTTGCAATTCCGTTTTTTGCTTTGTTGTGTTTGTATTTTTACAGAATAGAGAACAAAACGCCAATGGAATATATATTGCTTTTATTTAGCATAGGAGGATTTGTATTAGATATATTATTCACTTATCTTTATTTTTTTCGTAACAAATCTATCAGTTGAAAATATTCGCCAATTTATTAATATGAACCACCATGGACCCATTTGGCATAACGCGTTTTGGAATCCATTTTTTGAATTTACTACTAAAAATACATTCGATTAATAATGTTTTATTAATATCTACATATCTATCTTCGGCAACATTTTCAAAATCATCATCATCGTCACTTTCTTCAATATAGTCCAAATTTTTATTTTCACGAATGTTTCGGAACAATCCATTCATGAAAATACTTGTTTTGTAATCAGGAATACATGCAACATTATAGTATACCAATGATTTGTTTTTACCAAATGCAAATAGATGATATATATCAAATTGTATGTCTGCAATTACGTGAAATGTGGTTGGATATTTATATTGAGGTTTCGAAAAATCGATCACGGGTTTACAAACAAATGGAGTTTGTTTTGTATCGATTTCTTTTTGGACATTAATGTTGGTATTTATTTTTCGCGTTAAAGAAATATTCAAATAAGGTGCAACCTGTGAAAGCATTCTATATTGCAAATGATGAATTGTATATCCAATTTCTCCACTGATTTTTTCAGGAATATTAATATTACATTCAAAATCGCCAGACTGATAATTATACCATAATGATGGTAGTGCAAATACTAAACCATTTTTGCATGTAAACTTTTGAACAATTTGATTTTTCATGAAATCGTGTAAATATCCTAGTTTTTCGCTAAATAAAAAGGAACCAATGGAAATTCCCTTGTATGAAAAAATATCTTCAATAACAAAGAATTTCTTTTCATCGGCAGGGTCAGCATTTTCCAAAATAGTTCCATATAAAACAGTCCCTAATGATAGACAAGGCTGAAATATCGTATTAATTCGTGTAATTTTACTCACTTTTTTATCGCGATTCAATTCCATTAAATAACACACATCCATATTTTTATAAAAGGTGAACCATGCGAAAAATTTCTTTCCCGCAGGTATCGCCAAAGTAATATTATAATTAAGGGAAACTTTCTTATGTGAAATTGTTTCATAGGAAAGTTCAAATTGTGGAAAACGTTTCATAAGATTTTGACATTGGATAGCATTGAGTTCCATTACACACTTTTATATGTATATGTAAAAATGTTTTTATATCTATTTAATAAAATAGTTTATACCCTCAAGCCAGCTTCTATTTTTGATGCTCGTGTTGCTTGACTTGTTGCATACCCATATGTTAATATTTTTGCTAAATTTTCATCTCTATCAAAGCGTAATTTTGACAGAATTTCTCTCATTCTTACATATTTGTCTTCACTATATTGAATAGATAAAACTGTCGCATCGGATTCTTTTTGAAATTCAATAATTCTTTCAATTTGAGTTGGTGGCATTTTTTTACCTTTAAGTTCTCGTTTAACTGTCTTTTTAGCGGTTTTTCTTGCTTTTCGACTACTCTTTGATTTGGTACTACTACTACTCTTTGACTTTGAACTGCTACCTGAGGGTATTCTTTGCATGTTATTCGTATATATTATAATACAGACATTTCTTGTTCTAAATAAGAATCAAGCTCATTTTGCATATTTTCGCTATTAAAACTAAACATGTTCTCATCCTCGTTGTTTTTTTTGTTGATCATTTCATCTAAAATAGTTTTATATTTCTCAGTTTGAGTTTTTACTAAATCTTTTGTTTTCTTGGTAGTGTAGGTATCTTTTAAATAATTGAATAAATAATGGATAAGAATAATTATAATAATGGATATAATGATATTTTGAAAAAGCCATAGCATTAGTTGTTTATGTTCTCAAATATCTATATGTTTTTAGATAGATTTGATATGAATAATAATTACGTAGAAACAAAAACATTTTTTGAAAATACTTAAATAGATATTCCTAAATATTTTAGACAAAGAATGCCGGCTATTATAATTATTGAAAAATTAGGTTCAATTAAACAAGTTAATTTCAAAAATTATGACGAAAATGAGTTATACAAGAAAGCGGGTTTCAAGTCAGCAGAAGGGTTCAAATGTCATACTTCATGGAGTATCGATATGGATTCTAAGAAATACACAATAAGCGTATATGGTAAGACTACTGGAAAAGCAAATCAAGAAAACAAATACGAATTTCCTCCACCGATTGACAATACATTGTTTTTTGGAAATTGTATCGTTGTAAAAAAAATGGAATCGCATCCAAATGAAGTAGTCGATTTATCTGAATCTGCTTGGAATGAAATATATGAAACATTGTATGGTGGTTTTGAAGATTTAGGTGATGAAGATTCGGAAGATGAACACGATGATGAAGATGATGATATTCCAACAACGAAAACTGGCTATGCAAAAGATGGGTTTGTAGTTGACGACGATGAAGACGACGATGAAGACGACGACGACGATGAAGATGATGACGAAGAAGAAATTATTGTAAAACCAAAATCGAAACGTGTAACTAAATCTAAAAAAAACAGTGCAATAAAAAGCGTATTTGATTTAAAACCAATCGAAAATGTGGTAATTGAAAATTATTTAGATTGTACAAGTGAATTGGTTGAAGAAGAATATGTATAATTATATTATATAGATGGTAAATACAAATCTGTATAATACTTTGTTCGGGAAGAATCAAAAAGGGGGAAATTTAGTATCTTTTGGAAAAAACAAGAATTTTTTCAAATTACTGGATGAAAAAAAAGGGTTTCTAATGATGGTATTTGCGAATTTGATAGTTCAATTGGGAATAACGTATTATGTCATGGAAAATTCAAAAAATGAAAAAGAAAAATTGGACATAAAAATGTGGATAGTTTTCGTCATAGGTTTATTTGCATTGATATTTATAATATCATTGGACTTGCCATTATGGTTGAAAACAATCATATTTACTATTTTTTCATCACTCATTGGATATATATTGTCATTTTTACGAAATAGAGTCGACCCTACAATCATCAAAACGGCTATATTTGGAACAATGGGTATTTTTGGTAGCATGTTCTCATTTGGATTAATTATGATTTTATGTGGAGTGGAACTTACCCAACGTTTTGGTGGATGGTTATTATTAATACTACTGTTATATATTATTGTGAAAATTGTAACCATGTTTATGGGTAATTATTCAAATTTCGTAAAAGGATTTCTCGTTTTCGGATTGGCTTTGTTCTCTGTATTCATTGTATATGATACAAACCAAATATTACAAAAAGATTATTACGGGGATTTTATAACAGCGTCAATGGATTATTATTTGGATATTATCAATATCTTTGTCAAATTAGTGAATTTTATGTCACTAGAAGAATAATTCCACCATAAAAATATATTTGTGATTACAAATGAAGTCATACAAAATACAATTAAAATATTTAGAAAAAATCAAGTCATATCATAATATATAATGATATGTCCAGTTTGTCTTGAAGAAAAAAAAGAACTCAAACATATGTGTAAAAAGCATAAATATTGCGAATGTTGTATAGAAATATCAAAATTGTATTTTCATAATTTTCACCAATGTTTTTTATGTGTTCAAGATAGGTGTTGGGTAAATGCATTATATAATAAAAAAAAATAATTTATTTTTGTAGATTTGTATATTTTGCATATTTTTATAATCTTGAATTCATACAAGGAAATTTAATAACACATCCAATCCGATTACATATGGGACATATGTTATAACTTCGATTTATAGAAGTCGCAATATCATAACATGATTCATGTAGTGATGTATTGCACCGAACACACATTAATAAATTTTTAACATCGACTATTTTATTACAAATTGCACAAATTTCATTCTCATAATTTGATTTCAAAAATGAACGATTTACCATTTTATTTCTTCTTATTGAAAAGAAGTAAAATACACAATAAATCAATTTTTTAGGTTTTGTTTTTATTTTGAATTTATACAATGAAATTTACCAACCGACCCAATACGATTACATGCAGGACATTTGGTATACGTTTTATTAAAACTCGTTGCAATATCATAACATGATTCATGTAATGATATATTACAACGAACACACATTAGTAAATTCTGAATATCAATGTTCTTATTGCAAATAGCACAAATATCATTTTGATGTTTTGATTCTAATGAAGTAGTGTTTCCCATTTTGTAATAGTGTTATTGAAAAAAAATATGAAATAGAGAATGAATCAATTTTTTACATTTTTGTTTTTACATTTTTGGCAAAATTTATGATTTCCAATGTTTTCCGCAATCTAAACAAGTAACAAATATAGTTGCAGGTTCATCCGCACTACGAGTTTGTAATTCATAATAAGTACATCGTTTTGACTTGCATTTTTTACAAGTGAACATATCAGTAGATGCTTCAATATTAGAAGTATATTTTGAAGTATCGCGTTTTATTTTACGCTCAATGAATACGCGCCAATGAGAAGGATTCATTTCTTGATGAGTCATAAATGCAATACTTTGAGGCGTAATTTCATTTTGCTTAATTTGCTTTAATAAATCTTCATTTTTTAAATTAGTATAAATCGAACGCAAACGGTCTAAGTATAATTGCGCAAACGCCGGATTTTCCCATTTTTTAACTATTTTCCGAATATTTGCTTCTTTGATAGTATAATTATAAACCCCTTTTTCAAGATTAATTGACATAGTATTGTCTTGAAGAATGGTTGCGAATTTTTTACGTATATTTTCGCGAAAAGTATCTGGATTCGCAATTTTACGATTTATTTCTGAGCTCATTTTTTATCGTATTGGTTGTATAATATTATACAAATTTATATTTAATTCAATTTTTTGTTTCTATAAAAATATAAAAATGTTGAACAAAGAATATAAAAAATATACATCATAGACATTTATATGGAATATATTAAAAATCTCTGTGATTTTAACTGTTTATGTTATAACAATCCTGTGAGATATAAGAATATGAAAGAACGATTTACAAAAGTTGGTTTAGATTTAAACATATTTGAAGGCGTAGAGATTACAGACCCTCGTATTGCAAATCAACCAATCGATGTAGGTAATAAACGTCTTTGGTCAATTACATACGGTCATATTGATATGTTGAAATTATTTCTAAAAACGGATAAAAAATATGGATTTTTTTGCGAAGATGATATTTATTTACACAAGGACTTTGCAAATCATTTACCAAATATTATACATGAATTTGAAAGTATGAATTTGGATTTTTTATTATTAGGACATATGACAAATTATGCGATTGAAGAGTGGATACAAGGTTATCAATTAAAAGGGCATTTTGAAAATCGCCCATATAAATATCATAATTATCCTGCAACCGAACACGGACATTGGGGAGCACATTTGTATATGGTAACCAGAAAACATGCCGAATTTTTAATAGAAAAATTTGGAAATGGATATGCGGACGAAACTTTAGTCAATTCTTCATTGCCTCATTTTAGTCCAGATTGGACAATTACCAAACAAGGGAATCGCGCATTGATGTATCCGATGATGGCAGTAGAAGATGCAATTGGAGACTATGGACACGGTGGTCAAACTGAATATCATAAAAGTAGTACACGTTTGAATTATGACCCTGATTTTTTTATATAAATATACGTAAAAATATACGTAAAAAAATATTGAATAATATATATTATGGCAAATAAATATTATTATAAAGGTACGGATATAAATTCAATAATTCAAACAGGGACTTCAACAATACCAACAAGTACATTTAATGGATTTCCGCCATATACAACATCAAGTACTAATGAAACGATAAAATCCTATTCAAAAATAAATGTGGATATAAGTTATTGTGAATCTACAACACCAATTACAAGTAAATACAATATAAATGGTTATGTATATAACGTAACTGCAACTACATCAGCAGCGGTAGAATCAAATATTCCAATACCAGCATGGGCAAATACTATGAAGTTTTTAATTAAATCCGCAACTGGTGCACAAGGAACCCCTGGACCAAATGGAAACTCTGGAACCCCCGGAGGAAATGGAACCCCTGGTGGCGAGAGTCATGCAAACAATTGTCCAATGGGGCAGGCAAAACGACCACGTGGTGGTGGTCCTGGTGGTGCTGGTGGTGCTGGTGGTGCTGGTGGTGCTGGTGGTGCTGGTGGTGCTGGTGGTGCTGGGGCATTTGTATTTACATCAAGTGAAATTCCTATAAATAGCAATAATTACACTTTAAAATGCAATATAGGAAACGCAAATGGGACTATTTTGAATATAGGTAATAGCACCAGATTCATTGTGTATTCAGGTCAAGCTGGAAATAATGGCATACAAGGGAATGCAGGAAATAATGGCCAACGAGGTGGTGATGGTGGAAATGGTGGAAATAGTTGTCAATCACCTGGTCAAGGAAACACAGGAGGAAATGGAGCTAATGGAAATAGTGGAAGCAAAGGAGCTGATGGAACCCCAGGAGCCGCTGCAAATGTAGTTATACCGCCAATTGTAGGTGGTACTGGAAATGCATACAATAGTAGCTCAAGTATAGATGTATATTTTTTCAAAACATAATAATATAATAAAAAAATATTTAAATATTATATTTGTTTTTATCTAAAATGACTGATTTTATTTATGAAATAAAAAATTCAATACCGGATGAATTGTGTGATGATATTATAAATATGTATGAATTAGAAGATAATAAATATGGAGGATTAGTATTTTCAGGATTAAGAAAAGATATAAAAGATACAACTGATTTAATAATGCCAAAAAATGAAAAAAAATGGGAAAAAGTGGAAAAAATATTATACAATACTTTAACAATTGGTTTTGCAGAATATATGAATCATATAAATAAATCAGAATATACATCAAAAAATACAACACATAATTTATTAGAAAGTAATAAACCGTACATAAATCACTTTATGATACAAAAATATGAAAAATGTAAAGGGAAATATGTTTATCACAATGATTTTTCCGCAGATTTTGAAAAAAAAGCTTATAGAGTTATTACATTTATATGGTATTTGAATAACGTTACAGAAGGGGGCGAAACTGAGTTTTGGGGAAATTATACAATAAAACCGGAAAAAGGAAAGTTAGTATTATTTCCAGCAACTTGGTGTTATCCACATCGAGGTAAAATGCCAATATCCAATGATAAATACATAATAACTAATTGGTTTTATATTGAAGAAACATGATTGTAAATATAATTTGATTTTTATATAAATATAAAAATAAATACATTAATCATTATATTAGATAAAAATGCTGAATGAATATAGAAGAAATAAACAAACATCATGTGGCCTTATTGTAATAGATAATTTTTATGAAAATCCAATGGAAGTTCGAAATTTTGCATTGAAACAAGAATACATAGAACAAAAATGTATTGAAGATTCATATTGTATAGGTAAACGAACACGACCATTTGCATGTCAAGAGCATAAAGAACGATTTCAAAAAATATTAGAACCGCTTGTTGGAAAAATAATAAATTTTCCATTCGATACTGAAAATGGTAAATTTCAATATTCAACATCAAATGAACATTCATGGGTTCATCACGATAAGAATGGAACGAATTATGCTGGTATAATATATTTAACACCAGATGCACCAGTCGAATCAGGTACAGCATTTTATCAATATATTGATGGTACAATGAATGCTGATGAAAGTACTTTAATGAAAAGTGACTATATTAAATACGATAAAGATATGACAAAATGGAAATTGGTAGATAAAGTAGGTAACGTCTTTAATCGCCTTGTACTATTTGATTCTTCAAGATATCATACAGGGGTTGATTTTTTTGGTTCAGATATATATAATTCTAGACTATATCAACTTTTCTTTTTTTCAATAGAATAATAATTTCATTTTTATATAAATATAAAAAATAAATACATGAATCATTATATTAAAAATGCTGAATGAATATAGAAATAACAAACCAACGGCATGTAGTATTATTGTAATAGATAATTTTTATGAAAATCCAATGGAAGTTCGAGATTTTGCATTGAAACAAGAATATACAGAAGAACCATATTATCCAGGAAAACGCAGTAAATCATACGCATGCCAAGAACATAAAGAACGATTTCAAAAAATATTAGAACCTTTTGTTGGAAAAATAAAAAATTTTCCATTTGACACTGATAATGGAAAATTTCAATATTCAACATCAAACGACCATTCATGGGTTCATTATGATAATATAAATATGGAATATGCAGCTATAATATATTTAACACCAGATGCACCAGTTGAATCTGGTACAGCATTTTATCAATTTATGGATGGAACAATGAATGCACATGAATGTAAATTGATGAAAAGTGATTTTGGGAAATATTCCAAAGATATGACAAAGTGGAAATTAGTAGATAAAGTAGGAAATGTATTCAATCGGCTTGTAATATTTGATTCTTCCAGATACCATACAGCAGTTGATTATTTTGGTTCAGATATATACAATGGTCGATTATACCAGGTATTTTTTTTTTCAACAGAGTAATAATAATATGTAATTAACTATATATATTATTATACATGATAGTGGTAATACGAGAAAGTGGATGTATTGAATGGACAAAAAGATTTGAAAATATAATAATATTTAATAAAGGTGAACCATTATCTAACGAATATAATTGTATTGATATACCAAATATAGGAGATGAATACCATACTATTTTTACATACATATATGATAATTATGAAAATTTAGAAGATTATATAATATTTATAACAGTAGATGAAGATGGATATCGTAAAATATGCAGTAACATGTTAGATAAAATAGAATATTATTTAACTAATAATTCAAATATAAACTTTGAATTTATCACAAGCTACAAAGAATATCTACATACTTCAAAAATAATAAATGAATCTGAAATTGAAAATCTAGCAATAAATGTACAACATGCTTATGCTAAAATATGTTCAGAATTATTTGGATGGGCCGAATATACATATATTTACAAAACAGAAGGGTCCTCATTTATTGTATCTAAAAGAATTATATTAGCAAGGAGTAAAGATTTTTATTTAAAAATAATTAACAAATTAAAAGATTGCGAATTTGGAAATGTGCATCATTATGTAATTGATGTTATTATTCAAAAAATATTTACGGATCGTTATAGCAATTTTAAAATTGCATATGAATACAATGGAGATGTTGAAGAACCGATTGTTGAAGAACCGATTGTTGAAGAACCGATTGTTGAAGAACCGATTGTTGAAGAACCGATTGTTGATACAAATCCTGAATGCATGGAATGTATGTCTATTGTAAAAAGTATTCCAAATTGTAGAAGTCATTTTTGCAGCCAAGAATGTTATAACAAAATACACGCCACTATAAATTAATCATATAATTCAATATAAAAAATAATAAAATAACCGGCGTGATTAATATGTTTTATAATATTTGACTTACTATCTGATATATGCATTAACATATTGCCTTGATTTGCTACGATTATATCGTCGTCTTTATTAATATCTTTACCAGAACCTACAAGTAAATCTGTATTGTTCAAGAATATATATGATGTAATACTTGTGGATGAGTTATAAAAATTGAAATTGTTTGAAACGTCGCAATATTTTGCTATAAATATTTCTTTGAAATTTAATTTTTTTTCCTTTAAAAATAAAAATTTATCGTTTATACTCTTACAATATAAGTCAAATACATTATTAACAATATAATTCAATGTTTTTGGCAATTTATCAATATTAATAATTGATATTTTTTCATCATTCATTGCAATTGTATCCCATTGATTTTTTTTATAAATATAATCATTTAATTCTTGTATTATCATATCACAAATAGTAGTATGTAAAAAATTTTCAACTATATGTCTATTTAAGTTTAAAGAATTGTTTAATTTAATTAAATTGGATACATTGAATACACTATTTTGTACATCATCTTTATTTACATTTGGGGTTTCTTTCAAATCGTGATATTCAATATTTTTATCTAATTCAAGAAAATTTTCATTATTGAATACTTGTGTGTCAAATTTCATTGAAGTCACTACATTAGGTTTACTATTAGATAGTGATGGTTTCATATTTTTATATAAAATAATTGTATTATTATTATATAAATCTTCTTGATTAAATATATTTTTAAATTTTTTAAAAACTTGGTTATCTTTTTTGTAAAGAATTTCTTCAAAAATATTACTATTTAAAATATCATCGGTTACTTCTATTTTTTTCATATTTTGGTTTTGATTATTAAAATGTAAAATACAATCATCTCTTTTAAAAATACCATTTGCTGTATATCTTGAATATTTATCTCCATAATTCGAATGTTTTTTATAATCATAATATTCTAAATTTACAGGTATATGATTATACCAAACATCTATAACTAAGAGGCAACGTTCATCCTCATCATTATTATCAAATACACTACCTTCACAGTGATAATATTTACCCCCATTAAAAACAATGTGTTTCATCCTTGTGGGAAAACTAAAACATAATGTATTATCGGTTAGATTTTTGAATTTATATGCATTGTTATCAATATTTGTAATTATAGTAGGGTCGTTGTTATTATCAAAGTATGTCAAACATGATAAAAAAGGTTTTTTTGATAATTTTTTATTATTCACATCAAAATCATCACTATCTGTATGAATATTGGAGCCATAAACTTTGCGCGATTTGAACCAAAATTCAACGGAAATGTTTGTATCGAATACTATTTTCATTCTATTTAAATGAAAATTTACAATATCATATACATATTTTTCAATTAAATTGAAATCGTTTTTATTATGATTCAATATATATGCAGGTGCATATTTCTTTGCCAATATACATTCATTTATTAAACAATCGATGTGTGCATTTTCTTCATGAAAATTATTACTTGAAGATATTGTCCACGTTTTCAAGTCGCATTTCAATAATGATGGACAAACTGAATTAATTGAATCATGTATCATAAATGGATATGTATATTGTTTGATAAAATTTGATTTTTGTTCAATTTCAGAATGCGTACAATTTATAAACTTTTCATATTTGTTAATATTTGAAACTTCATCAATAATAAATGTATCCGTTTTAGAAGACAAATATTTGAAAATATAATCAAAAATTTTTGAAAAATGATGCAATTCATAAATAATAGATTCATCAATAATATTTTCAAAGAATTCGCGTGTTATTATATTATTATCAATTATAACTGTTTGATTGTCATCTTTTTTAACGAATTGCATCAATTCTTCATTCTTATTGTATTTTTTATTTGTTATAGTAACGTCATTGTACATAAAATTAAGATAAGAAAAAATACTATCATTATAGAATGGGACATGTAATGGAGGTTTTTTCCATAATGCAACTAAAATTAAATTACGTTGAGTATTATTGTCGTTGCATCCATTCATGTTTATACCAGAATGTATATATTTACCATTAAAACTTGTATGTTTCATTTTTCTTGGAAATGACAAACATATTTTGGAATTATCCATATATTTTTCTTTATCTTTTACTGAACCATCTATGTTCGTAAACATGGTAGGCGAATTACAATCGTTCAAATATGTAATTGCACTTAAAAATGGAAGGTTTGTTGTAGTGTTATACACTCGGTCTTCATAATCATCTCTATCTAAATGAAAATTAATACTACATTTTGAAGTTGTTTTATTAATCCAAAATGTAACAAATGTATTTTCATCAAAATCCATTTTTAACCGTTTCAAATGAAAATTTGCAATATCATATACAAATTTTTCAACGATAGAAAATTCGGTTTTTGTTGTATCCAGTCTACATTGATTATCTATAACAAAACTATATTGAAATAATAAATAACTAAGCTCGTTATCTATATTTATTTGCCAATCTAAATTATTACAATCCATTTTTCAAATATAGAATGATATATTTATATATTTTATACAAAAATTATATAAATATTTTTACATAATGATATCTAAATGAATAATTGCGCAACTATTTGCTTTGCAATAATATACAATGATAATGAAAATGATGTATTGAAAACATTGGAAAGTGTTTACAGTATTATTGATAGATGTTTTATATTGAATACAAATTCTTCTAATACTTCATGTGAAAAAATTACACATTTTTTTGAAGATAAAAACATAATGCATCAATTATACAATTCTGACGAAAAAGACACGTCAAAAAATAAAACAAAATTATTTGAATTATGTTATGGACACACAGATTTCATACTGCACTTAGAAGCTGGTGAAACTTTAAACATACAAAATTTAAATAGTTTTGAAAATATAAATATGTACTTTGACTGTAAAAAGATGATATCATATAATGCAAATGTATATGAAACCATTCCGTATATAGATACGAAAGTAATTGAATTCAATAAATATACTATAAAAACTCATAATAAAAAAATAGCGAATGTAAAACCAGTGTTATTTAATAACAAATATAAATGGAAAATTGCAGGAAATGTCTTTCAAAAATATATCCCAGTTAACATTGATGAATTAGATAATGGGTATATTTTAAATACTATTTTCAATGTAACAAAAAATTGCAATGAAAATATTGTTAATGAAGAAAAAATAAATTCAAATATATCATTATTAAAAAAAGATTATATAGATACCATCAACGTAGATGAATATGGAATTAATTCACTTTGTATATTTAATGTTGCACAAAATTATTATTATTTACAACAATGGAATAAAGCATTACTGAATTATTTGAAATATACAAAATTAAAAGATGCTGAAAACGACGAATTATTTGAATCATATATGAAAATTGTAGAACTTATGTATATTTTAGATTATAATATAAAAGATTTAATACGGTACACTGTATGTGCAACGCAAATTTATAATGAACGAGCTGAACCATATTATCAATTGGGTTGTATCTTCAATGAAAATAGTAATTATGAATTGGGGTATTTTAATTTGAAAAAAGCCCAATCGAAAAATATAGAAGAAGTATACAAAAAATCTATGAAATTTATTGACGAGTCGTGTTATGGAATAAATATTAATTATCAATTAGCATTATCATGTTTGTATACAGAGCGAAAAGATGAAGGGATTGAATTGTTGAATAATATTGAAAAATCTACACATGATGAAAATGAAATTTCTTATTTGAAAAAATGGTTTTTTGAAATTTAGAAAAAAGTTTTTATAAAATGATACAAATAAAATGTTCTATATTTTCTATAAAACATTTTATGGAAAAACGCGCGATTTGTATAATTGGATTTACTCCAAATGAAATATGGTTAGACTTTCTAAATAAAATAGATAAATGTAATGGATATGATTTTTATTTCATAATAGATGTCGATTATGTGGATTACTATTCAATATATGGTTACAAATATCCCAATGTAAATATTGTAATACTATCCCACGCCGAAACCGAAGAAAATAATTATATAAATTCGTCAAGTAGATTGGGATTTCCTAAAATTATTGCATGGGACAAAGCACTTTATTATTTTTGTAAATTGAATAAATCATATGATTACGTATGGTTTTTTGAAGATGACGCATTTTTTTATGATATAAATACAGTTGTTTCGATAGATAAAAAATATTTAAATAGTGACCTTTTAACCAAAGAATATGAAGTAAATGAAAATGGAGAACATAATTATTGGTTTTGGTATGGTATAGATTTTATCATACCACCTCCATACTATAATGCAATGATTTGTGTATCAAGATTGTCACGAGAACTATTGCAAAAAATAGATGATTATGTCTCCGAATCAAAAACAATGGTATTTATAGAAGCAATGATTCCTACAATAGCAAAACATCATAAATTAATATATGACCATCCTAATGAAATGAATAAAACATTACAATGGCGATATGATTGGAATATTACAAACATAACACCTGAAAATATATACCATCCTATTAAAAATATTGAAAATCATAAGATATTTCGTGAAGAAATAGCAAACCGGTGATTAAATTATTTCTAAATCTTTTAATTTCCAATATTCACAACCACCGTTTGGTAAAGGACGTTTTACGATAAACGGTATTTTTTTCTGTTCAAGTTCCGCTAATGCAATTAAATATCCATCGATAATATCAGATTCGACTTGAATAAATGGATTTGACCCTGAATTTATTTGATGAGTTCTTTCTCCTAAAATTCTTGTTTTTTCATATTTTGTTAAGAATGGTAAAGTTTTGTGCAATGGGTCTACAATTGTTCCATTTTCATTTCTAATAATTGTTGTCAAATTTTCAATTTCTTCATAATTATGAAAATCTAATTCGGGATGATAATCGGTTATAATATTTTTTTTGATATTTTCATTAAATTTTTGTAAATAATTTTCATCATCATCTACATCATCATCAGTATCTTCATCGTCGTCTCTATCATTCAAAGTGAATTGATTTTTTTCAACTGATTTAAATATTTTTTCTTCATCAATATCATCATCACCGTTATTATCATCGTCTTCTTCATTATCGTCGTCTTCTTCATTATCGTCGTATTCTTCATTATCACTATTAATAGATTCGTCTTCATCTTCGTCCATATCGTTAGTTTTTTTAGCATCAAATTTCGATTTTTTAGGTAATTCTAAAACATTTTCGGTATCAGATTCAACGTCAGAATCAACATCAGATGGATATTCGTCTTTTTCGTCCATGTTATATAGTATATTGCAATATTTCTAAATGTATTAAAAAATAAATACATTCAATTTTTTGTTTTTATTTTTCATATTCTTCATTTTCTTGATTTTCTGAAAATACTACAATTATTTGTTATCATCTGTTTTCCATGTATGGTCGCATTCCGAACAAATGTATAAATATTTCAAATTATCATCATCATACCGAATATAAATGACTTCGGGTAATTTATTGTCATGTTCCGTATTTGATTTACATCCAACGTTTGGACATTTTACATTATAAATGCGCGGTAACGTAGGGTCTAATTTTGTATATTTATTAATAATATGATTGAATTTTTGTTCACCCTTTTTTAATTGAGTATTCAACACACATACACCTTCATCGGTAATAGTTTCATCTTTGTTACCACAATTACGACAATAGTAAATTAATTTATTAGTATCATTCTCGTTAATACTAATATATAACATATTGGAACAGTTATTGCAGAATTTCATTGTATATATTAAAACTATTATTTTAATTTATTTATATAATCAATTTTTTGTTAGTGAAAATTTCAAATGATTCTTGATAGCTAGTTCTAATAAAATATATAAATAATATATATAATGTGTTGGAATCAAGATATATCAATAAATACTTTTTTATTTGCATGTTTAGCATTATTATTCATATTTTTTGCGAACACATTTACCAAATACAAAACAAAAACGTTTGATAATCCTTTGATTTATCTATTTTTATTAGAAGTTGCTGCTATGCAATTGATAGAATTTTTTTTATGGAGAAATCTAAAAAATAAATCGATAAATGAATTATTTTCTGAAATCGCATCGTTTTTTGTATTTATTCAGCCGTTAACATTGATGTTAATGATACCTAATATTACTATTAAACTTGCAATTATTTTTCTTTATTTATTTTTTATAATAGTTTATTATGGATATCGACGAATATATAACCCTACTATTTTCCATACGTCAATTGGTACCAATAGACATTTGTCTTGGGAATGGATGAATTATACGGGTTATGAAAATATATTTTTATTTATTGGATTATTGTTTTATTTAATTCCAGTATTGTTGATTGATAATTTTTTTATAACTTTGTTCTCAATTATATCTTCATTCACATCATTATTTTTTTATTTCAAATACAATACTTTTGGTACTATGTGGTGTTGGTCTTTCAATTTATTTTTGTTATATTTTGTAATAGATATATTGATAATCAAACCATTTTATGAATACAATGGGCTATGTTGAATACATGATATTTGAATATAAAATACAAAAAATTGAATTCAAAAAATTATATAAAAATATCTATATAATCATTATAACAATGACGAGTACAAATCGTCTAATAAATACAGAATCAAATACTGGTAATCATGTGCAAATATCACCTAAGATGCAATCTAAAACTTCAAAAAAATTCAATGATTATTTGATAAAACACATTGCAAAGAACAGCGGTTTGCCTTATACAAATACGCGAATGCCGGATAATGATTGTGGAATTTATGGCGGTTCGTATCATATAAGTGATGAAGAATATCCCGACTTCTTACGTTTATATGCAAATGAAATATTGACAAAAAACAATGAAGAATATTTGACCGAAAAACAATTGGATTCAAATGGTCCAATTTTGATAGATATTGATTTACACTTTGATTATGCTGTGGATAAACGATTATATGATATATCACACATAGAAGATGGAATTGACATATATTTAGCCGAATTAAAAACTATATATCAATTTGATGAAAACACGAAGTTCAATGTATATGTGATGCAAAAGAATGATGTAAATCGTGTGGTTGACAAAAATATTACAAAAGATGGTATTCACATCATTATTGGTTTGCAAGCTGACCGAATTACTCAAATATTATTAAGAAAAAAAGTGCTTCCAAAAATTGCAGAAGCATGGTCAGATTTTCCGATTGTAAATACTTGGGATGGTGTATTAGATGAGGGTGTTAGTAAGGCAGATTCACCTTGGCAATTATATGGTTCACGTAAGCCACATCACGATGTTTACAAATTAACATATATTTATGAAATTACATATGATACTGATGATGGTGAATTTATTCGAAACAATATTCATTTAGATAACTTTAATGTTATTGAAAATATTGAAAAATTATCAGCCAGATATACTGGTCATCCTAGTTTATTTTATACAAGCGAATTTATAAAAATAAAGGAATCGAATGGAACTCTACAAACCAATGCAAGACAAACAAGACAAAAACGTAGTGCAATGAATAATTATTCGGATGTAAATGCATATATTTTGAAAATAAAAAATCGCGATGAGTTGAAAGATGCTGTTGACGAATTTTTGGATTCAATACAATCATTTGATTATGAATTAAGGGAAGCACATGATTATACAATGACACTACCAGAATCTTATTATGGTAATGGTTCATTTCTAAAATGGATACGCGTTGGTTGGGCATTACGTAATATTCATGATAGTTTATTGATAGTTTGGGTCACATTCAGCGCATTGGCTGAAAATTTTGATTTCAATAATATATCCGATTTATATGATAGATGGCAAAATATGGATTTAAAAAATCCATATGGATTGACAAAACGTTCAATTATGCATTGGTCTCGGGAAGATGCTTTGGAAAAATTCAAAAAAGTAAGAGAAACAAGTATTGATTTCTATATTGACCAAACAATCAAAACAATCACTTTGGACAAGATTGGCAGTGACAAGAACTCTCGCGGATGTGGTGATTTCGATATTGCAGGTGTATTGTATCAATTGCATAAACATGATTATGTTTGTGTAAGTGTATCCAAAGGAGTTTGGTATCAGTTGAAGAAACATTGCTGGATTCAAAACGATTCTGGTACTACATTACGTCATTCAATTTCAACAACATTGCGCAATTTGTATTGGAAAAGAGCTCAGAGTTTGATGAATCAAGCAAGTTCATTGAACCCGCCAGATGAAGCAAAATCCAAACGTATGCAAGAAAATGCCAATAAAATATTGAATATTTGTACCAGATTGGGTAATACCAATGATAAGAACAATATTATGAGAGAATCACGAGAATGGTTCTATGACCCCGATTTTCTACAACAATTGGATAGTAACCCATATTTACTATCATTCAATAATGGTGTCATTGATTTTGAAAGCAAAGTTTTCAGAAAAGGATATCCAGAAGACCATTTATCAAAATGCACAAAAATAGACTATGTTCCATTGGACAAAGAAAAACATAAACAAACCATCGATGAAATCAATGATTTTATGCACAAACTATTTCCCGACCCGCAATTATACAAATATATGTGGGAACATTTAGCATCTACATTGATTGGTACTTCATCCAATCAAACATTCAATATGTATGTCGGTATTGGTGCAAATGGAAAATCAGTATTGACCGATTTAATGAAAGAATGTTTAGGTGATTACAAAGGCGATGTACCACTATCATTGATTACAGATAGACGAGGTAAGATTGGTGGTTTAGCACCAGAAATCGTAGCGTTGAAAGGAGTCAGATATGCTCTTATGCAAGAACCGCAAGAAGGAGACCAGATAAATGAAGGCGTGTTAAAACAATTGACAAGTGGGTTTGACCCAATTACGGCACGTGCACCATATATGACCGAAATGGTAACATTCATTCCGCAATTCAAATTATGCGTTTGTACAAACGTATTGATGGAAATCAAAAGTCAAGACCATGGAACATGGAGAAGAATTCGCGTGGTAGATTTTGAATCATTATTTACAAATACTCCTGTCCAAGGCGACCCAGAAAAACCATATCAATTCTTGAAGGATGTCAAAATTAATGAAAAATTTCCAGTATGGCGCGAAGTATTCATGGCAATGTTAGTAGATATTGCATTTAAAACAGAAGGTTTGGTTCACGATTGCCCCAGAGTGTTATCCGCAAGTAATTCGTATAAGGAAAAGAATGACTATATTGCAGAATTTATTCGCGATAGAATCATACCAGACCCAAATGGAAAAGTTTCAAAATCCGAAATTACCAACGAATTTTCGATATGGTATAAATCAATTCATGGAAATAATGGGGCTCCAAGTTCTAAAAAGGTACATACATATATGGATAAAAAATATGGTAGTTATGAGAAAAAACGAGCATGGGCAGGAATTCGTATAAATTATGATAACGAAGCGATTGGTGGAGCATCATCTGATGAAGATAACGATGTTGATAATATAAATGAAAGTGATTTGTAATTTTGTTTGTGTAAGTATTTTATAGTAAAAATAATTTACAATAACAACATAAAAATATATTATATTTTTATTATATAATGTGGAATATCTATGGAAAAAAATACGATTTAACAACATTTACAAAATATCATCCAGGTGGAAGTGAAATTTTAGTAAAAACAAAAGGTTTAGATGACTGTACTGCATTATTTGAATCTTATCATGCTTTTTCAAACATTGAATCAATAAGAAAATCGTTAGATAAATATGAAATACTTGAAAAAGATAGCGATATAAAAAATGAATACAATACCGATTTTACAACCTATCACAAATTAATTGAAAAAGTAAAAACTGTATATCCAGATAGAGAATCTATTAAAGCATCTACTTCTTGGTATGCGTGGAATATATCATCTATTTTATTATATATCTATGTAATAAGTCTTATCAATTTTATTGATTATACCTTTTTGAGATGTTTTTTTTCTGTAATAGCATCGTCGATTGAAGTATCTATTTTATTTAATTTATTACATGATGGTTCACATTATGCTATTTCGACAAATCCAAAAGTAAATAATTTTATTTCCAAAATAGCAAATAGTTGGTTTTTATGGAATCATTCATTATGGTTTTATCATCATGTATATTATCATCATTCATTTACGGGTGGTAAAAACGACCCAGATAAAGATTTGTATTCTATAAATTTAGTTTTTGATGTCAATAAAAATTATTCTTTTGAAACATTAGTGAATGTAATTTACACATTGATGCCAGGCCAATCATTTGCTCAATTTATATGGTATATATATAGTTCATTCGTAAACCAATTATCATTTGTTGAGAAAGACCATCTGAAAATACACAATTCCAATCATTATGATATAGATTCATTGTTTATCATGTTTTGTAAAATATACATGTTGTATAACATTGGAATCATTCCTACATTGTTCTATATAACAACTGAAAATACATTATATTATTTGAATGTAATGGCTGACCATGATTTGTATGAAACGCATGAGAATTATTATGATGGCCCCGATTGGGCAAAACGGCAAATATGTAATTCCGGAAATTTTATGAACGGAAATCGAGAATGGACAATGGCATTTTCTGGAATAAATCATCAAATCGAACATCATTTATTTCCCAATATTTGCGGGCATCATTACACGTACATAGCGCCGATTGTTGAAGAATTTTGTAAGGAAAATAATTTACCCTATGTGCACCATCCTACTCTGATAAGTGCATATAATTCATTCATGAAAAAAATAAAAACTTCGTAATATACAAATAAAATTTATATAAAGATTATTTTATTATCATATTATAATAATAGTTATAATATGATTGATTTACGTAGTGATACAGTAACACAACCAAGTTATGAGATGAGAAAATCTACATTAGATTGTTTAGTGGGGGACGATGTTTATGGAGAAGACCAAACTATTCATTTATTGCAAAAAAGAGCTGCCAAAATGTTCAATAAGGAGAGTGCTTTATTTTTTCCTTCTGGAACTATGAGTAATTTGACTGCAATATTAAGTTGGTCATCAAAACGCGGTTCTGAAATAATAGTTGGAGATAAAAGTCATATTTTTTTATATGAACAATGTGGTGCATCACAATTTGGCGGTGTTTCATTACGAACTCTTCCAAACTTACCTGATGGTACAATGGATATAGAAAATATCAACATCAGTATTCGAGATAACGATATTCACGAACCCACTACATCACTTATATGCATTGAAAATACGCATAATGCATGCGGTGGACAAGTATTGCCAATAAAATTTTTACAAGATTTGAAAACATTATCTTTGGATAAAAATATTCCAATTCATTTAGATGGTGCGAGAATATGGAATGCATTAACCTATATGAATGAGTCACCCTATAAAATTGGTGAATTGGTCGATTCTTTGACGGTTTGTTTATCCAAAGGACTTGGTGCACCCATTGGTTCTCTATTGATTGGAACAAAAGAATTTATTGAAAAAGCAAAACGTATCAGAAAAGCTCTTGGTGGAGGTATGCGACAAGTTGGTATATTAGGTGCAATGGGAATAGTCGCATTAGATAATTTTGACGATGGAATTATTTTAAATGACCATATTCGAAGTAAAAAAATAGCAGATAATATTGGGTTATTACATTCTTTTCAAGTAAAATATCCAGTAGTAACTAATATTATTTTTATTGATATTCTATCCTATGATAAATCGTGGAAAAAAGAAGAAATATCAAGTAACGTCGCCTTACTTTTTAGAGATAAAGGTATACGAGTTAGTGCTTGGTCACCGGAAGTAATACGTTTAGTAATACATAAAGATATAAATGATAGTGACATTGATTATTTAATAAAAAGTATTACAGAAATATCTGATTTATTAACTACTATGTAAAAATGTAATATATAATATTTTCAATATATTATATATTTTTCGTGAATATTATTTGAATGTGAATCCATAATAGTTTCCTAAATCAAATGGTACTCCATTTATTAGAGCATATACATAATAAAAAATAAAATACACAAAAAATTCTATACTTTCGATGATAAAAGGATAAATTGCCAATAAAATTGTGATGAATATTTTTAAATAAACATTGATTGTATTGTTAAAAATAAATAAATATACCGCTAAACCTAATATCAAACTATAAAAAATAATAAATAAAATAAAATTCAAATTTTGTTGTCTATAATATTGCTGTGTTTTATAAAATACTTGTGTATCGTCTGTTGTATAATTATTTTGATTTTGTTGTATTTGGCTTTCAAGTAATTTATTTTCATTAATTACATTAAGTAATTTATTTTCATTAATTACATTGTTTGAATCTGTTTGTGTAGCATCGATTCCTTCAATTAAATTCATTCCTTCTCTATTATTTATGTTGCTAAAATGTTCAGATTGGGATTTTTTTGTTAAAATATTCAAAAATCCTGGTTGTTTTTTTGAACCATACATTTTATCTTTCAAAAATTGGTTTGTATTCGAAATATCATTGATTTTATAATTCAAACGAGTAATCTCTGCTTTTTTACTATTCAAGTCAGTATTTAATTTTGATATTTCTGTTTTTAATGGTATAATTAAATTATTACAATTAGGCACAGGAGGTTTTGGTGGCGGTGGAGGTGGTCTGGGTGGTGGATTATAACGACGAGGTGGTGGATTATATCTTGGAAGTCTAAACGAAGGAAATCTAAATCTTCTTCCCATATAAATTATCTAAAATATCGTTATATTATATTTTTGAATAATTATCAAATTCGGATGGTTCAAATGGTTTTACTCTTCCATTTATAACTATATCATTGTCTTGAATCATATTAAATGATTCAGATATACTTGTAAATGCTGAAATTACATTTCCCGGCATACAAACTAAATTTCCAGGATCCCAACGAGTACCAGTTGAACAACATGCAGAACCACTACATGTTGGTAGAGCAACACCAATTAAATTACCTGACGAAATATCTTTTTGTCGTTGTTTTTCTAATTCGGATGCACTAATTATATTAGCATTATCATTATTAATTTTATCAAAATTCAATTTATCTCTACTGTATATTATAATTAAATTATAAATAACAAAAATAATAATAAATGCAAATATGAACATAGTTGCAACATCAATAATTGCACTAGGAATAATTGGTATAAAATATTGAATCATAACTAATGCTAGATATACTAACAAAGTTATTACCACAACCACTCCAATATAGTTGTAATATACATATCTTTTACGATAACTCTCATTTAATTCTTGCTGTCTATTTTGACTAAATTCAGCTTTATCAATTAATTCTTTCTTTTTGTCTAATCTATCTTTTTCAGCAATAAGTGCATCATCTATATTTTGTACATCAGTGTCATCAATATTTGGCATTATAATATATATTTATATATATATTATATTTATTTTTTACTTCCTATTAGAAAAAAAGCAACTATAAACATAGTTGCAGCGGCTATTGATGATGCTATTAATAAATTATCTTCACTTGTTATTAACATTTCATTATCTTTCTTGATTTGTTCTGAAATAAAAAGGTTTTCATCGGAAAAAAGTAATGTATTGCCATTAAAATCATATTTGGGGTCTTTTGATAAGGTGGTTTGTAACTCAGTATATAAATTAATATTACCATTTAATGATGCTGTGCCATCGGATTTTTTATTAATGTATGTATATCCCTCTACTAAACTAAAACCTTCTTTGATAGTATCTTTTGAAAATTCAGAATGACTCAATGATGATATTTGTTCAAATAATTGACTATTCATTTATATAAATATTTTATATTTTATTTAGTAATTTTTACAAATGAAAAATACAATAAAGAAGTTGCTAATATAGTTAACATAATATTTGCATATACATTAGCATTAATATCTTTTTGCTGCGTTTCTTTAATAATATTTTTATTTTTGTATAAATTATTTAATCTTTTATCTAATTCAACTCTTCTTTTGTTAATTTCATCATCGTATAATTTTTCATTGAAATTAGTATCACTAAAAAACACTGGCATTTATGTAAAGTATATAATTTATTTATATAAAAAATAAAAAATTGCTAATATTCCTAAAGAACCGATTGCTAAATTGTATGATTTCAATAATTCGCGATTATAATCAACATTTATATCAATATTACGTGTATCAGCTCCGTCATGATTTGTTTGTAATTCGTTAATTTTCATAGCATTTTTTCGGTTTATACAAAGTTCCTTGTGATAACATTTTTCTAAATCAATATTACCACCATTTCTACAATCAATATTAGGATTTATATATGAAGAACATGTATTATTATCCAAATAATTATTAGTGTTTATTTTAGTACCATCACTAAATGTCGCATTATAATAATAAAAATCATTTGGGTTATATGCAACTGTTAAATTTTTTATTTCTGACATAACTATATTATATTCATTAGATAAATCATTCATTAGATAAATCATTCATTACATAAATCTTTAAACACATATACGATAATATTTATATGAAAGGGCAGTAGCACTTCCTCGTTGCATTTCACATACTTGACCTGGTCTTAAACATAATGCTAATGCCAATGGGTCAAACCTGTCAATTTCTGGCAATTGTGTTAATGATTTCAAATTGTATTTTTTCATCAATCCATCAGTTTGATTTTCTTCTAAAACAACTACTTGGGGATTTAATACATGTTCTAAAATATTGAATTGTAATCGTGCAATATTATGTATTACTACGAAAATACCATCATGGTCATATAAATATTTTAGTTTTGTAGTAATTGAATCATTCGGTTCGTCATCAATAATAATGATAATGGTATCTGATTTTTGCAAAACATTTTCTATGTACATTAAATCTTCGATAATATCGTCTAAATCTTTTGCCCGGACTTTTGATGAAATTAAATATTTAACATACACTTTTTTTTGATTATTTTTATGGGTTACTAACAAATCCAATTGAGAATTCACAAACATAGCATCTGTTTCATTGATACTAAATCCCGTATAATCTTCGACTAAATAATCTTGATAATCAAGCAAATCCAATATTGTTTTACGAGATTTATAAATACTTAAAATACGATTACTTTATGTAGATGACATTATATATATTAGTAATTTGTTTTTTAATTTATTTTTGATAATCAATTTTTTACATATTATAGCTAAACTATGTAAATAGTTACTATCATTTTGATAATAATTATTTTTTCCATCTTTACACAATTACAATAGACGTCTATTTAAATAGCACTAACGCACATTGAGTATAGTAAACGATTTTGGAAATAGAAAATTACGTATGCTAATGAACCAATTAACATTTGAACGTAGAAATCAATTCCCTTACGTTTAGAGATACCGATAAATAAAGTCAATGCAAGGGCAATAACTAAAAATACGAATCCTAAAACGGATAAAATGTAAAACCATAAACAGTATTTTTTGTTTAAAGGTCCGAAAAGAGCATCTAATGTTTTGTTTTCCATTGATTATAAAGTAATATAAGAAATTTTTTCCTAGACCGAAGATTCCTAAATTTCTTAAATAAACTATTATTAAAAACTAATAAACAAAATATAATAGTAATTTATATTATAGTTTCATGGAAAATTCTACATTATGGAAAATAATAAATCGTCAATTTGAAGACAATCCACAATCTTTAGTAACACATCACATAGAATCTTACAATGATTTTTTCCAGAATGGAATATATCAAATTTTTAAAGAGAAGAATCCTGTGGTAATTTCTTCTAAATATGATAAAACAATTGACGATTACTACCACCAGTGTATCATGTATTTTGGTGGAAAAGATGGGTCTAAAATCTATTTTGGAAAACCAGTTATATATGACGACCATAATTCACATTATATGTTTCCAAATGAAGCTCGTATTCGAAATATGAATTATGGGATGACTATTCACTACGATGTTGAAATTGAGTTTGTGCGCATTTTGAAGCCGGGTGAAGAACCTACAATGGTAGGTATAAACGAAATCACTAAGAATTCAAAAGGTGGAGAAGTTCAATTAGACGATTATGAATATATTGCAGAGAACAATGAATATAAACAACAAAATGCCGGTAATTTCAAAGACACTATTTCTAAAAATATGGAGGAAATTAAAAAACATTTAGATAACTTTGAAAATGATTTACAATTAGGCGGTGCAAAAAAAACAGATGCTGCTAAAAAACAAAATGCGGATAGAGTTAAAATGACGCCCAATCTTGCCGCCATGGTTCGCGAAATGACCGAAGAATCGGTTGTTGCGCAAAATGTTCAAAGACATACCATCACATTGGAGAAAATTTATTTAGGTAAATTTCCCATCATGTTACAGTCTCAATTTTGTGTATTGAATGGGTTGGACCGTGAAATACGATATTCTATGGGCGAATGTAAAAATGATATTGGTGGTTATTTTATCATCGATGGAAAAGAAAAAACCGTTATACCACAAGAAAAGTTTGCAGACAATATGTTGTATATTCGCGATGTAAATGATGAAAAATATTTATATTCAGCCGAAATACGTTCTGTATCTGAAAATGTGTCTAAACCAATTCGAACTTTATCTGTTAAAATGGAAACTCCATCCGCACGTTATTCTAACAAGAACATTGTTGTCAATATTCCGAATGTGCGTAAACCAATACCATTATTTATTGTATTCCGGGCTCTTGGTATCATTAGTGATAAAGATATTATTACAACGTGTTTACTTGATTTAGACAAATATGAACCTATGGTTGATTTGTTTATACCATCGGTTCACGATTCAGCTGGAATTAATAATCAACAAACCGCTCTTAAATATATTGCATCATTTACTAAAATAAACACAGTTACTTATGTTCTTGAAATATTATCGGATTATTTTTTACCACACATTGGAGAACTGAATTATATACAAAAGGCCTATTACCTTGGATATATTGTATTTCGATTATTGTCAGTGTATACTGGATTAGAACAACCGACTGACCGTGATAATTTCAAATACAAACGCGTGGAATTGGTAGGTTCTCTAATATACGATTTATTTCGTGAATATTATAACTTGCAACAAAAACAAATTCATTTAGAATTTGAAAAGAAGCTCTATTATAACAAAAAACAATATGAAGAAAATTTGGAAGGGCTTATTCAAGATAGTTATCGTGAAGTCTTTAAAGACCGTATTGTAGAATCCGGGTTCAATAAAGCATTCAAAGGAAATTGGGGCGCACAAACTCATACAAAACGTATTGGTATTGTACAAGATTTGAATCGTCTTTCATTCAATACTATGTTGAGTCATTTACGTAAAACCAATTTACCATTGGATTCTGGGGTGAAACTAATCGGTCCCAGAGTTTTGCATACATCCCAATGGGGATATTTTGACCCAATTGATACCCCGGATGGTGGAAACATTGGGTTACATAAACATTTGGCAATTTCCACATACATTTCACGAGGTATGTCACGAGAGCCTATGATACAATGGTTACGTGAAAAAACGGGCATGAAATTAGTAGAAGAATGTTCTCCACAAATCTTATCCAATATGACAAGGGTCATGGTAAATGGTTTATGGGCGGGTTCTATCAATGAACCATTGGCCGCTATCAAAATGATTAAGTTATTTAGAAGAAATGCATTGTTACCAATTCATTTAAGTGCTACATTCAATATCAAACATAATACAGTATATATTTATACAGATGCAGGACGTATATGCAGACCAATTTTCTATGTAGATGATGAAAGTGGAAAATTATCATTTGATTCCAAAGAAATAATGGGAAAAATAAAGAGCGGTGAATTTACATGGAAAGAATTGATTGCTGGATTCAATGAAAAACGTACCGCCGATTTTAACCCAAATGTTCCTAAAATATATGAATTATTTCAATTATATAAGGGCGTTGAAACTGAAACCAATCCTGCTAAATTAGAACGTTTCCTAAAAGAAAAGGCGATTATTGATTATATTGATCCAAGTGAAAGTGAAGATGCATTTATTGCATTTACAAATGAATCAATGGAGAACATCAATAAAAATAAAAATACTCATATGGAAATCCACGATTCTTTGTGTTACGGTATGATGGGTAACCAAATCATATTCCCGGAGAACAACCCTCCAACCCGTAATTCATTTTCATGTGGTCAAAGTAAACAAGCAGTTTCACTATATCATACAAATTTCCAAAATCGTATGGATAAAAGTGCTGTTGTTCTCAACTCTGGTCAAATTCCTATTGTGAAATCACGATATATGGAACATATTAATCATGAAGAGAACCCTTATGGTGAAAACGCAATTGTTGCTATTATGTGTTATACTGGATACAATGTAGAAGATGCCATTTTAATCAACGAAGGTTCTCTAAAACGTGGGTTATTTAGAACAACTTATTATAGTACATATGAAGCTCATGAAGAAAGTTCGAAAAATGCAAACACTGTTGTTGATAAACGGTTTACCAATATTGAAAATGAACCATTTGTTGTAGGAACAAAACCAGGATGCGATTACAGCAAATTGGACAAGAATGGTATTATATTAGAAGGAACCGAAGTAAATGATAAGACGGTTATCATCGGTTTAACAACAAATAGTATTGTGAAAAATGAAGTAAGAGTTGATTCTTCTAAAATGCCTAAAAAGGGACAGTTGGGTATTGTTGATAAAACCTATATTACCGAAGGTGAAGAAGGAGAACGTATTGCAAAAGTCCGTATTCGAGAAGAACGTATTCCAAATTTAGGTGACAAAATGGCATCGCGTTCTGGTCAAAAAGGAACTATTGGAATGGTTATACCAGAGTGTGATATGCCATTCACAAAAGATGGTATCCGTCCGGATTTAATTATTAATCCTCATGCCATCCCTACTCGTATGACTATTGGTCAATTAGTTGAATGTATTATTGGAAAAGCCGCTGTAATGTATGGTGGATTTAGTGATTGTACTGCTTTTAATAACAAAGGTTCCAAAATCGGTATTTTTGGAGAACAATTATCCAAAGTGGGATACCATTCAAGTGGAAATGAACTTTTATACAATGGTATGACAGGCGAACAATTAGAAACCGAAATTTTCATAGGCCCAACTTATTATATGCGTTTGAAACACATGGTAAAGGATAAAATCAATTATCGTGCAACTGGTCCAAGAACGGCTTTGACAAAACAACCGGTTAGTGGAAGAGCAAATGATGGTGGATTACGTATTGGTGAAATGGAACGTGATGTGTTGATTTCCCATGGTATTTCAAGTTTCTTACGCGAATCTATGATGGAACGTGGTGATAAATATCATATTGCAGTTTGTAATAAAACAGGTATGTTGGCTATTTACAATCCATCGAAAAATCTTTTTATGAGTCCAATGGCGGATGGTCCTATTCAATTCACTGGTTCATTGGATGGAAAAGATATGCGTATTGAGAACGTTACTAAATTTGGACGTGATTTTAGTGTAGTTTCAGTACCATATTCATTAAAGTTATTGTTGCAAGAATTACAAACCGCTAATGTTCAAATGCGTATTATAACCGAAGATAATATTCAGCAATTAGAGAACATGTCGTTCTCCAAAAATATAAAGAAATTATTACACGATGATGCCGCTACACCTGAAACAGTTATTACAGATATTAAAATGAAACTTCGAGCAACAGAATTACCTGGAAGAACTCCCGAATCACCCGCATTCAACCCAATTTCGCCAGAATCTCCGCCATTTGCTCCTGTTTCGCCAGATTATCCACCTACATCACCTGCATACAATCCAGACTCACCACAATATCCACAAACATCCCCTGCATACAATCCAGACTCACCACAATATCCACAAACATCCCCTGCTTATAATCCAGAATCACCGCCATATAATCCGGTTTTCGACCCAGATTCACCTCCTTTTGCACCTGATTTAACTCCTGAATTCAATCCAACAACTCCGGATGAACCACCACCAGCAAGTGGCGGAGGTGACGAATATTATGTAGGAGAACAGGTATATTTACGTGGTGGTAAAAAAGCAAATCGTCTATGGAATGTGAGAAACATTGGAAGTAAATTTATTACCATTGGCACAGATGATATGGATGGTATAGATAATTTGGATGATAGTATACAAGTAGTTACTCCAAATGAAATATACCGACCCAATGAAGTTATTCACGGTAATCAATTACCAGCACAATTCAACCATGTAAATCCATTTGAATATCAACCACAACCGACATCAGAGCCATCCAAAATGAATTTCACTCCGGTTATTAATATAGTAACTGGTAATGATAATAAAATAGATGGAATTCCGACGGCGACTACTGAACCAACAAATAATTTTGTCGAATCATATCCAATTGTTTCTATGGATGGCGGTAAACCTGTACAACATAATGAAAGCCATAATGTAGAAAACGTTGAAAAAAATCAACAATCTGATAATAATCCAATTGATTTTACAAAAGGGTTATTGATTAAAAAGATTTAGACTGTTTTACTCTGGTTGTATAGAGACATGTAAAAACATTAGAATTTGAGAACTTTTATAATGTTCTCAAATTCTTTGGAAAAATATATTATCTACGACGATAATATTTCTTATATTTTTTTACTGATTTCTTATATTTTTTATTTATATTTCGTCGAGTTTTATATTTCCCTCCATTTTGAACTTCATAAACTTTTTTTAATGTTGTAATCTGTGCAAATTGTTTATTTAATTCATAATTTACGTTTTTAAGCCTATTTATTTCGTTTAAACTTTCATTACGTGCTATGTCTGAATTATTCGGGTTTCCAGTGGCAAATGTATATAACCTTTGTATACGTGTTGAAGTATCTTCATTCTTTATTGGCTCTAATTTTATTATCTCACCATTATTTTTATCTATAATATTTTGAATTGTTGGTTCCGCTTTTTCTTTCAAGAATTTTAAAAATTCGTTGTTTTCTGGATCGGAGTATTCACCTTTTATTTTTTTAAATTTATCATATTGATATTCATCTGCTAAACTAGGGTCGTTACGATGTATGGTATTAGACTGTCCTTGGAATTTGTCATTATCTATGCTCAGACATTTTTTATATTCGGTTTTATATTTTTCTTCTTCTTCTGTATCTTTATATATTGTTCTTTCTTCAATTTTTTTTATAATTTCTGTAATTTCTGCTAAATCTGATTCAGCCATTATATAATATATATATATATAAATATTTTTGTATAATTTGAGAAATTTTGTAATGTTCTCAACTATATATTGCGGATACTACACGGCCGCCATTTTCGCGAGCATATGCACTATGTTGATAATTATATACGCCAAAACAACGAACCAAAAATCGGTCTAACCCATCGTAATTGGGTACAAAAGGCGACCGTCCATGAACCGCTCGATTGTTATCAATAAATACGATTTCACCATGAGTTAAATTATGCGACAATCGATGTTTATAATAGATATCTACAATCTTCTTAATCATTTCATTGGATTCATCTGTTACACCAGTCATCAAATCTTGATCAAAAACTAACAATGGGTCTTCGAATACAATACGTGGGTCTTCATTCTCCAATCGTTTGTCTTTGTACCCACGTATTATAGACATAGGTCCACGAATATCCCCTTCAATAAACTCATGACCATTCAATTTGAATGACAAATCTACACCCGTATTCCATAATGGCATTTTCAACATTTTCAATTCTGCATCAGTGACATTGTTTATGATGGATTTCACTGGTAATATATATGTATATGCATTTTCATTTCCACGCAAACAAGCTAATGATAATATGTCGGGGCGCAATTTTGAAAAAGCTTGTTCGGTATGGATTTCCAATTCCACGCTGCTACTAATACTGGTTTGATTTTTCTCCATTGATTTCACTGGTATAACGTCTTGGAATAAACGTCCATATCCTTCGGCTTCATATGCTATCATATTACTAATTACGCTGACAAAAATACTTTGAATTTTAGCTAATATAGTTTGTTCTCCTATTTTGCAATTATTATTTTCTGGTGTAGTTGGTATTTCGCCAACTGGAATTCGTCGAATCAATAAAAATCCGGTATTACTACCTTTGTGTGCGAAATTTTGCAATAATGTGCGTATTCTTTCCGGAACACGTTGAGACGAATTTTTCACTTGCAAACAATACAAGTCGGGTGAAATTGATGGATTTTCGGAAATATTCATTGCCAGCTCCTTCATAACTTCTATTTCATTATTGGTTAACTCTATAATGTGAGATTCTTCCATGGAAGTTTATAATATGTAATATATTTTTTATAGCCATATATTACACATTTTTTATATATTTTATATTTTCGTGAGTTTTCGATTTATTGTTTTTCTTTTTTTTGTTTTATTCTTGTTACGTTTTGTATTTTTTTTACCACCACTGGTTAATATATATTTATTATTATTATAATAATAATAATTTTTAATTTTTTCAATAGTAACTTTATCTTCTTCGAATTTTGTATTTAAATAATGAAAAAATTCTTTTTCCTTTTTATAATCAAAAATATCACCACTGTATTTAATTACTGTAATATTTTTTTCACTAATAATATATTCTTTTTTTATCAATTCTTGATAAATATCTTCTTTTGTACTGGCATCAAATTTTTCTGGTAATAATTTCAAAAATCCGGTTTTGAACAAATGTGAACCAACAATTTTCTCGGTAAAATTTGAAAATCCTATATCAACCGCTAATTGACTAAAAAGAGTAAATATACTATCCATTATATATATTATATTTTCATAAAAAATTGAAAAATATTTACAAGAAATATTGTAAAAGAAACTAAGAAATGGACGGTATAACTATATTTACTATATTATATATTGCATTATCAGTCTACATATATAATGTATATGCATCATTTATTCGTCATGGAATTTGTGTAAAAAATTGAAATACATTTACAAGAAATATTGTAAAATAAACTATCAAAATGATTTACGAAGAATTTATTGGAAAAGAACCATCTTTGAATGAATTGGAAAAATTCATCAAAACAAACAAAAAATTATTTGATGAATTCAATGAAGAATGCATCAAAGAAAATAACAAAAACGACCAAATTGATTATTCGGTTATTCACAACTATCTACAATTTGCAAAAGACTATTATGGTTATTATTATATTGGAGGACATATCAAAACATACCCACATGAACCTATTCTTGCAAAATCCGTTAAAGAAGCAACAAAGATGAATAATGAATCCGAAGCATATCATATGATGGAAATTGCTTCTAAAAATAGAAGCGCAAAAGAATTGAAAAATTTGGAAAAAATATTGGAAGTTTATTACCAAAATTGTTTAGAAGAATATTATGCACCCCCTAAAAATGATATCAGTTCATTTATGGGACTTTGTTATTCAGATGATAGTGTAAATGTTGGTGGAGAAGGATATCAAAAAGTTGCGAAAGAAACCATGATTGGAAAGAAAATATAAAAAATCTGAAAAATTACAAACCAATATAAATACTTGATAATTTACTTAAATTTTGAATATATTTCATACTATATCCTTGTTCTACCTCTGTCATACTTCGTACTGGTTCGCGAATAGTATCAATGACTCTCATAATTTCATTTGAATTTGCTAAATGATTTATATCACTGGAATAATCTTTATCGAAAAAAAAAGTGATATCACCTGCTTCAATTACACTTATATATGGACTATATACAAATTTGTACCATGCCTTTGCAATAGCAGTCGGATTTGCAGTTTTTATCATTTCAAATGAAGTTCTTGCATGTTTAATATCTTTATTATCAGGAAAAATACGTATAACATCATCAATAAATTCAAAAAAATGTGTATTGAATGTTTTTAAAATAGCACTTTTATTCGACATATCTAAAATATAGATAATATTATTTTTATATATATTTTTTTATTTATTTTTACATATTAGGAATAATTGGTGAGTTGTTTGGGAAAAATTTATTGATTTCTTCATTTCGTTGATTTTGTAAACTGTCCAATGTGACATCGCCAGATAATTTGTCAGGACGATAATTATCTGGGGGAGTAGGTATGGTATACGTTTCATCGTTTGCAGAAACATAATTGTACATTTGACGTCCGGCACCCTTACCTTTTGCGCTGAGTTCTTCTGGTGACATATTATAATAGGTAAATTGTTCAGATACAATTGACATACCATTATTCGATTGATTTAACATATATCCCATCGGTTCTCCCTGATTTTGTGTAGCAATGGTATTTTGTTTTTTCACTTTTGGTTGCAAATATTGAATAATTTCTTCGCCTAAAATAACTCTGAAATTCTCTTTTACTAATAACATGGAAGGAACACTGTGAACATTTGGTGGCATCATTAATTGCTTTCCATTTTCTAATATAATGTAAATTTGACCCGTTTTAGGGTCACGTGTTCGTTTGTCTATACAAATACAATTTAATTGATTGGTTAATGCTTCTTTTGCTAAATATTGTAATATTTTTTTTGAGTGAACACAATAGTTACTATAATACAAAATATCCATTGACATTTTTAAAAATAATTATAATTTCATAAGTTATAAAAAAATCAATATTATTACTAAATAAATATAAATATTTATTAGTTTAATAATCATATGGAATCTATAAACCCTAAATTATTTGATGTAGTTATACCGATTGGTCCAAATGATATAAATATTTATAAAAAACAAATTGAATATACAAAGAAAAATATAATTGGATATAGAAATATATATTTAATTATATTTGATGCAAGAATAAAAGTTGATGGTTGTATAACAATCAGTGAAAGCATATTTCCTTTTTCAAAAACAGATGTAGAGAAATATCATGGTCCTACCATGCGATGTGGCTGGTATTTACAACAATTATTCAAATTATATTCGGGTATTGTTATTCCTGATATTCTTGATAAATATTTAGTAATTGATTCAGATACATTATTCTTAAAACCAACAACTTTTATTGAAAATAACAAAATGCTATTCAATATAAGCACGGAATATCATGAACCCTACTTTGTTCATATGTATATGTTACATAAATCATTATTAAAACAAATATCATATGCAAGTGGTATATGTCATCATATGATTTTTCAAACCGATTGCATTAGACAATTATTCAAGCTTATTGAAAATGAACATCATGATAAATTTTATAATATATTTTTAAAATTAATCCAACCATGTAATTATGAACACTCTGGTTCATCTGAATATGAAATTTATTTTAATTATATGATAAAATATCATAGTGATAAGATAGATATACGGATTTTGAAATGGGATACAATTGATAATATTGAAAATTTACCAGAATATGAAAAAGGAAATAACCAATACATAACATCACATTGGTATTGTAGATAATTTTACACATTTCGCATGGGTGTAAAATTAATATATATATTGTCTATTATCGTAATTCAAATAAAAGAATATTTCACTTGGTTCCATATTTTCAACATATTTTTTAACGATATCTTTTGTAATATGTTGTTTTTTGCTGGATAATGATGGTAGATAAATAGTATGATGCAATTTATCAATATGAACCAAATATTTAGGAGATATATGAGTTCCAGAAGATTCTATATATTTTGACATATATGAACTATGAATATTATAGATAAAATCCAAATATTCTCTTTTCAGTTTTCTAAATTCTTTTTTACAAACAGGAAAATATTTTAGGAAATCTTCGGTTTTATTAATTCGATTTAAACATAAATATTGATATTGGATATTTGGGTTTTTGTTATTGTTTTTTCGGTGATTTATATAAACCGGATTCATTATTTTGGTTCGTTCTCCATCTTCTAAATTTGTAATCATTATTCCTGGATGAATATTTGTTGTATAAATGGAACAATATTTAGCAATTATTTTATCATATGAATTTTCCCATATTTTTTTGGGAAAATGAATGATTCCATGAATATTTAGGAAAATATCCCAATTTTCAAAAACATGTGGGGGGATTTTTAATGCCGTATTTCCTCGTATTTCATAAACCCCTACTAAATACAATTTAGGGTTTACTATATTCAAAATGATTTTATTTTTAGGATGTTGTAATACAAAATTATAACAATATTTTTTTGGAAAAATTTCAATGACTTTATTCTCATTTAATCGTTTACTCAATGGTTTAATATCCGAAATGCATTGTAATGCATCTAAAAATAATTCTATGAAAGTATTTTGTTTCGATATTTCAATTTCATTACATTTCTTGTGTTTATAATTTCCGCCGATTGCACTTTTCGTCGCAATTTCCCAAGATTGTATTCTTTCATCATAAAATAAATTCATTGCGACACCTTCAATAATCTCATTTGCATAAATATTTTCATCAATATCGGGATATTTTTCAATGAAAATATCATATTTCATAGATTTAGGTGGAGAAAAACACAATAATTTGTTTTCAGGATTTGAAAAAATAACAGACCTATATTTTGATGTTTGTAATCATCAAAACATAAGAAATCTTTTGTATAATTCATTATGGTATATTTTATATTTGCATTTTGATATATTTTTTTGTTTATTAATAACGATTCATTATTCGGTTCAATTGTATTAATATTTCTGCAAATAGTTTCATTCATGTTTTCTATATATAGATGAACAATCTTTAATTGTTTTACATTTTTATTTTTAAAAAAATACAAAAAATACAAAAAGAATTTCTTGCGAATTATAATTTAGACGTTATATATATAACATTATCATAGTAAATGTCGGAAGAATATGAAAAAATAGATTTGGAAAATGATAATGAATCCGATGCAAATCAAAATGCGAGTATTTCATTAGAATTACGTGACATTGTACAAATTGTTGCACCGACCAATAGTGATATTCATGAACAAACATTTATAATTAAGTATATTGATTCGCAAAAAATAAGATTAGTGAATGTGTCAACCTATCTAACACATATTCTGTATATTGATTCAGATGGTGCATTTACTGACGAATCTATTTCACAAATTATATTGTTATATCGTAGTGAAGAAAAAGGTTATGCAAGACAAAATGAATTGGTACCAAAAAAATGGATAGATATTCATTTCGGTGGCGAAATTCCTTCTATTATTACCGGTGAAATAACGAATTTGGAAGAAGATATGATTGAAATTACTACATTTCCAGTTATGAGAGTCATTTATATTGATTTCAAATATCAAGGTTTACCCGAGGAATTACCAATCGAAGAGATCGTTTTACGACCTAAACCGGCTGTTATGGAAAAAGTCGGTTCATTTACCAATTTAGAGCCATCTTGCGATACATCTTGTGAATTTCCTCAACGGGAAGATGCAACCATCGAATATACTGAAACCGGTGAATCCATTATTTCTATTCCTGAATCCGTATCCCCCGACGAAAATATCCGCGACGTTTTGCATAATATGTATATTGATGCCAATGATATTTTTGAAAACGATGAAGTGGAAGAAGTTACATTGGAAGTTGAAGTTTCCGAAAGTAAAAAACGTTATACAATTGATGCCCAAGTGAATGATTTAATGGACGAATTGTTATCTACAATTCCAAACCATAAACGTAGTAAAGACGTTATGGATAATGTACATTTTGTTATTGGAAGATTCAAAGAATTGCGCGAAAGGTTCTCCAAATTTGATGAAAATGGAAATGTTAGTGATATTAAAATCAAAGGATCGGACCATAAACCATTATTAGACGTAATTTCAAAATTCAATAAGAAACTACAATGGTTTTTACCGGTAGTGAAATTACGCAAAAAATTATATTATGAGAATACCAAAGACATAGATATGGAAGAAAACAATGCAAATAATAATTACTATATGTTTTTGAATACAGGAGACGATTTACACGAAGAAGCTGGTGTCATTTCACAATATTATAAAAATGAAATGCAAGGAGATGTTTCAAAATATGAACATATGTTCTCAACCTTGAATGAATATACAAAACCTTTTTCAGCTCCATTTGAGAATGAATCTGTAATTGCGCGAGAACAAGTAGTTCATTCTGAAATAGAAGCAGTTGTTGATAATATTAGAAGGAAAAATTCAAAACAAACACCATTTCAACGATTCAATGTAGGTTTATCGAAAATAGATTCAGTTGATAAAAAACATGGTAAAACCGTGTATATCAGAAAGCCGTTCATGCCAAGTGATAAATTATCCCTTAAATCGGTTATTACATTACCTGTTCCTATTATGGAATTTTCGCAAATTGATTTACCGGGAACAAATATTCTTACTAAATCACAGAAAAGTCAACATTATTTACAATTATCGCGTTTATTGAATAAAAAAACACCTATTGATACCCATGTTGTATCTGATTTAGATAAAGAAGTAAAGTATATCGATGATGATAGTAAAAAGAATCCGTTGGATGAAAATATTGAATTTTTGGAGAAAATCACCGAGTTCTCATTGGATGCCGATTTAGACAATGAATATGATAAATTCAATAAGTTTTTGAATTCCATTATTCCTAAAACGCGAATCTTATTCCGTTTAATCAAGAAAAATATTAATGATAAGCTTTCATTTGTTGATGTTGTTAATGCACTTGAACCATTTATGATTTATAACGATGATATTACATATCAACAATACAACGAAATTCGTTATTTTATCAAGGATAGAATCAAAAAACATAGAACATCTTTCAATGAAAAAGCGCAAGAATTTAGTAAAATACAAAATACACGATATAATACGCGTCCTGCTACCAACAAAATAGAAAACATGTTCTCTGAAAAGAAAGATTATTTAGAAATATTTGCAGATGGTTACAAAATAAAAACCGAAGAATTAAAAGAATATTCAACTACCGAATTATTATTACACATTATTCAAGTTGATAATGGCATATTGTTCTCGAATTTACTGTCCAGGGTTTTACTTACACTGATTACGCCAAATAAACTATTGGATGCATTGCAAAAACCAAATTTGGAAGATTTGAGCGACAATGAAAAAATCAAACCCAAAGATTGCACCCGCCGATTTTTAGCAAAGAAATATCATTCTATCAGCGAATTACAGAAGGATAATAATTCAGGGGCAATTTATTATGATAAAGAATTGGACGATACACCGTATTATATTTTGAAAAAATACGAAAACAAACAAAAATCCATGGTATCTGAAATGTTCGTCGATTATTTAGCTGAAAATTTAATACAAAAACACGATTGCCCACCTAATTCGGCAAAAGAAATGGCAGCGACTCTTATTTCTGGTAAAAAAGAAGTAAATGAAGGAGAATATGCTATATTGGAATTACGTCCTAAATTACCCAGCAATATTGATGAATCGAAGTTGACTGATAAAGAAAAAGCGGAGATTGAATTAGAAGCAAATACCAGATTGAAAGTACAATATTACAAACGTATTAAAAATCATTGGGTAAAGGATGATACTATTGATGAAACTACTTTTATTGATACACAAACCTTGTTTTGTAATGTTCAAAAATCTTGTTTAAAAAATACCGAAAATCAACAATGCGAATCTACTGAACAAAGTGAAGCCCGGTTCAAATTCAACCGCCAAAATAGTGTTTTCGCAGAAGAATTGGATAAACGTTTTAGCATAACCGTTGAAGAAATGGAAAAAGAATTGAATGCAGCAATTGAAAAATCAATCAAACAAATCAAAAGTTCATTACGATTAAAAGAAATACAACTATACAAAGCCAATTATTTGGCATACGAATTGGGTCGTCAAAATATAAGAGAAGATATTATCGTATCTCCTCATGCAAAACTATTTGATTTAATTTTATCCCAAGACGATTTCATTAAGAAACAAGATGATATAATTCGATTTGTACAAGAATATTGCAGAGAACCGATGGTGCCAGAATTGAAAGAAGAATCGCGTTGGTTATATTGCAAAGAAACCAATACTAAATTGGTTCCTATGATTATTCACGATTTAGCAATCGCTTTTATTATGGGTAATTATCAAGAGAAACAAGACGAATTATGTAGAGAATATGGTCGCGACGAAGGAGATTCTATTGTAGATAAAGAGAGTGGTTATGTAATACGTAAATTGGATTTTAGTAGTGAAGAAGGATACGATGAAGCTGGTTTCAAAATAAATACACACAGTATTTTAGAAAAAGATTTAGGAAGTGTTATTAGTGAGGTTTTGAGTAAAAAGAAGCGTATTTTTGATGATGAAACAGACCAAACTGTATACAATGTATTTGTTGCAATATGTTCGAATCTTTCTGTTAATACTGAATTAATTGAAGAGTTCGTTTTGAGAACCTCGTTGGAAATGATTCATAACAAAGATATTGTTTTAGAAGAAAAATCATATGTTAAAAAAACCGAAAAACTATTAAAAGACAAAGGGAAAACAAGCCCTCCTTTTCCTATTTACAAAAATCAATCTATTATTACAATTGTTGGTTGTGTTATATTAGTGGGAATACAATGTGCTATACCATCCATCCGAGTTCGCAAAACATATCCGGGTTGTGTTCGTTCATTTGATGGTTATCCATTAAGTGGTGGTGTAGAAGATAAATCTGGTATTCAATATATTGCATGTGTATTGGATTCTATGAAAATCAAACAAAAACAAAACGATAACACGATTCAAACGAATCCTTGGTATTCCATTCAAAAGTTGAATCCTAAATCAATTGAGCAACGTATGATGGATGTACTTGATAAGTATATTAATAAACGTAATGATATTGTTGAATTATATACCAAGAAAAAGGAATATTTGATATTGGAACCCAGTGACCCAATACCAGCAGAACATAATATACAAAAATGGAAACATTTCTTACCACCAATCGTCGAATTTTCTGTAACAAAAGGTCTATCAAATGTGACGAATGATTTTAAAAATGATTTATTGGAAACATTAAGAAAAGGCCACAAAGACCAAAATGACTATATTCATGTTCTCAAAAACAAAGTAATATCATTCAGTTTTGGTGTCATTGAAAATATAAATAAAATAGTTCATCAAAAAAATCTGTTATTACATACAGCGTCGCGTGTACCATTCTTACAAAATGCATGTTGTAATGAAGCTGGTAAATCATCGAATCCAATTGCTTATTTTGCGGCAGACGAACCATTGATATTGAACTATATACAAAGCGCAAAATCATGTATTGCATTATTGAAAGACGTGAAAGAATTATCCAAAGCAGCAATACTATATCATACTGATTTCACTGGTATTGTATATCCACCAGTACCAGAAGGACATTTGGAATCCAATATATACGCTGCATTTATTCACTATTGCAAATTTGACCGAAATGCCCCTGTTCCAGAAGATTTACGCGCCATTTGCGGTGAAAAACCTACCGAATACAACGCACTTTGGTCATTGGAAGAAAAAATAGACCATTTGAAACGCCACGGAAAACGATATACATTGGATGATTTATACAATTTAATGAATGTAGTAGAAAAGCGTAATACAGTTGTTATTCATGAAACCCCAGTTACTTCTGAAATTAATATTTTGAAAGACTTACTTGGGCATATGGACAATGAATCCACCACATTAATTGAATATCCATTACGTAAATTATTAATTGAAGTATTGGAATCGTATGTTCCCAGAAAAATGATGAAAGAGAACTTGGAGGATTTGCGAGAAAAAAGCAAAGAAGTATATAGATTACGTAAATATTTGACCACTACCAATAATAATTTGTTGGTGGAAATCAACCGGTTTCTAAACAATTATGCATCCAATATCAGTAGCAATGAAAAAACGAAAATAGGCGACTTTTTAATGAATATACATGAATGGCAATCGGATACTAAAATGAAAGATACGGGTTTATATTATGATGAACAATTGTACACTATTACAAACTTCATTAAAAATTCAATGAAACAAATGACCAATGTATATCCAAACGTCATTATAAATGGTGTCAATCCAATTAATATAGCAACCAAATGGGGAAACCATTGGGGATTATCATCCTATCACGAAAGTGATATAAATAGACATATTAATGAGTATTTAGTTGATTTGGATAAATTTAAGGGCGATAATATTTTGAATCAATATTTATTGAAATTACAAAACCGTATTATTGATTTAAATATGTTTATTCAACATATTCCAGTGGAAACTCCGGTTCTCAAAAATGGGGATGTTTATTTTTCATTGTTCGATAAACAAACTACGTATTTATTGTTTGTATATTGTTGGTATTCTATATTACATGAATATATCCAATGTGTAAATGACCCAAATCTATTGGACATGGATATTCAGGAAATGAAGCGCAATAAACGTAACGATATCCGAGAATCGCAAAATACTTCGAATTACATTGCATCTGTTATACCGGATGAAGATGTTGACGAAAGTGATGCAAATACTGAATTGATTCAAATGGAAATTCGTCGTGCGGATACACGTGAATTGAAAGACCGTGTTTGTAATTTGTTATATGCATTTTTGAATATTGAAATGAAGAACAAGAAAGTATTGGACCGTTCTTACAATGAAATCAGTCGCCGAGTACGTAGGTCTAAAGAAGAAGAAAAGAAAACGATTACCGATTATTTAGAGAACATGGAAAAAGATGAGCGAAAAGTCGAAGATATGATTAAGAATTTCAAATTGGGTAGATGGAATGTAGGAACACAAAAAGGTGTTTTTATGTATGACAAAGGAACATATGACCAAGAACGCGAAGCCAATTTGTTACGTTTTGCACAAGATTTGGAAGGAAATGTTCAGGGAGAAGGTGAAATCAATGAGGAAACCTATGATGTAGAAGATTTAGAACGCTATGATAATCAACAAACCGATGAATTTTATGACTATGAAGAAAACGCAATTGCACATTTTGGTGTAGATTATACGGACGAAGGTTATTATGGAGATGAAGTCGAAGAAGATTTTAGCGATGATTCGTAGACGCTATTTGTATAAACAATAGAGTTTATACAAATTATTGGGTGAGTGATTTTATAATTTTCGGGATTTTCTCATTTTTCTGGATTTTCTCATTTTTCTGGATTTTTTAGATTTTCTGTATTTTCTGGATTTTTTACCACCAGTACTTTTGTATTGTTTAAATTTTTCTTCAACGAATTCTTTTGGAACTAAATATACTTCATATTCATTGAAATCCGTGTTTGTTAGATTTAAATTAGAAGGGAATAAAATAACTCTTGGATTACCATAATTATCCTTACTATATACATATAGTATTTCATCATAAACTGATTTTCCATTATATCTAGTTTTTTTTGATTTAATATGTATGAAATTACCTTCAATCAATCCGGAAACATCGTCAATTTTTGTAAAACCCTTTTCGGATGGTTCAATTTCAAAAGTATTTAAAAAATTCAAAAAACCTTTGCTATCCATCCTATAATATATATGAATATTTTTTTGCCTAAATATTATAACTATCTATTTAATCAATCCTACATTTATAAAAATACAAATGAATAGATTTTTTTATCACATTACTTTATAGAGTGCAATGACAAAATCCGATTCAGACATTTTTGAAAAAATAAAAAAAAATTTTATCAAAAATTCGATTATAAAAAATTATGAAAACATGGAATTGTATTTTTCTTTCTATTTATTTAATTTGAAAAAAAATAAAATTATTCAAGAAGAAAAATACAATTCAATAAAAAATTTCATTAAAAATTTGTATTCAGTTTTATTTAATTTAGCTAAAAACAAAAATTTAATGAAAAACATGATTGATTCCATAGAAACAAACAATAATCATACATTTTTTGAAGATGAATTTTTAAATAACTCGCAACCCACTACTTCACAAAAAAGGAATAATAAAACACGGAGTAAAAAAAGCAAGAAAAACACTCGAAGTAGAAGTAGAAGTAATTCATTAAAAGGAGGAAGAGTATATCCCGAATCATGGTCATCATCAAGTCAAATAAATCAACCCAATGATGATAACAATCATGCATTTGTGAGTACAGAAGAAGCACAAGAAGCAGCAGCATTAACTGGATTGATGCAACTGGTAGAGGAACTTGGATTAGAAGAACAACAAGATACAATTATTTATAATGATGACGACCTAGAAACCCGTTTTCGAAATTACAACATTATTGAAGAAGAAAATGTAGATATTCTTTTTTCATCGCTCATGCAATTCAGAAACGGAAATTTTGACTTCGCGAATTCTCCCATGAGTACATATGAACCTATTTATGTTAGTTACATGAATATAAGTATAAGACGCGACACTCTGTTAGATAGAATAACAACAAGTTTGACTCGTGAAGAAAAACAAGAATTACGCGATTTGACTTCTATTGACAATAAAATAACTTCATTTTTTAGACAAATAAATGGATTCACAATAACACATACTAGACCAAACACACTACACGTTGGACATGAATTAATAGAAGTAAATATCGACTTAGAATACATAAGACGTGCTATTTATGAAAGAAATACAAACAATGAAGATGTAGGTAGAAATAATAAATATATGCTAATATATTGGTTCATGATAATATTCATGTTTTTGTATTTAGAATATTTGAAACTCGGGCATCCACGTAGATAAAATCTAATGTTCAGCCGCTAATGATAGTTTACATAAGAATTTTTAGTAATTGAATATAAGCAAAAAAATAAATTGAAATATTATCTGTTTTCAATTTATTTATGGATTCATTTTTATATCGTATTTTTGTATTCACCTACATTGATTATTTTTTCATACAATTTATTGTATTCATCGCTGTTTATTTGCATTTGTTTGATTGATTCCATTTCTTCTAAAATTGTGTTTTTGTAGTAAATATCATCCTTAATTATGCTATTCAAAACCTGATTGTTTTTCACAAATTCGTAAAGTTTATTTTTATTTTCAAAACTTGTGAATAACAATTTATTTTTCATAGGTTGTAATAAGTATTTCAATGGCGTTACAGGATAATTATTGATTATCAAATTCATTTTGTAATCGATTTCATCCAATAAATATTTCAACGTTTCTTCTTTCAATAACGTTTGTTCATTGTTCAAAAAATGGTGATGATACCATACTATACTGTAACATAAGTATATATTTGATAATATGTCAGACATGTTTCCAGATAACATCTGTTTTGACTTTATTTTGCCACCTAATACCGCAACGAAATTTGAAAGTATACTGAATTTCAATGTAGTAGTATCGATTCTATTTTCAATTTTACTGGTTGTCTTTATTTTGAATAGCGATACATAATTACTACATATTTCATAAAGCATTGAATCGAAGTTCTTACGAAATTCATTGAGTTGATTGTTTTGTATACTTTCAAATATTGGAAAAATATATGGATGACTTTTATTCAATCCTTGACCAAAAATGATAAGCCCACGTGTCAACGTATTTGAACCTTCTACTGTAATACCAACCGGCGATGCATTATAAAATTTTGTGAAAAAGTTATTTTCACCGGTGCATATAGCACTCCCAGCATAAATGTCCATACCATTATTCAATATAGTTCGAGCTCTCTCAGTCGTTTGTTGTTTCATTATAGCGGTTATGACCGAAGGAGTTGAACCACTATCTAAAATATGATTTGTAAATTGGACGCCACAATGAATTATCCACGTATTCAAGTACATATCAACAAATTTCTCTTTTACTGCCTCCATATCTCCAATATTCATTTTGAACTGATTACGTAAATTTATGTAGTTCAATGTCGCATATGTTATGAATTTAGATGATCCGTTTGCAGTAGCTGGTAAACTCACACCTCGTCCAACCGCTAAACATTCCATTAACATTTTCCAACCTTCTCCTATACTTTTCTCACCACCAATAATTTGCGAAGGGTCTATATGCACTGTCCCTTTTATTGTGCCATTTGGAAAACCAGCATTATTTGGATTATGATGAGTATTTGTGAGATATGGATAATGTTCTTTCTGAATCAGCGCCAAGGTTATTCCACTTTTTTTACTTTCCAATACGTTATTTGGGTCGGTCAAATTAAATGCGATTCCCATTAAATTCGATACGGGCGCCAATGTAATATATCGTTTGTTCAATGTGATTTTGATTTTGATTTTTCCATCAACTAATTCGACTATTCCAGTGTCTATTTTTCCAACTGCGTCACTACCATTATGTGGACCAGTCAATCCAAAACATGGTATGAATGTACCATCCGAAAGTAAAGGTAAGTAGAAATTCTTTTGTTCTTCGGTTCCGTAATGTTGTATTAATTCTCCTGGACCAAGTGAATTCGGTACCATTGTAACTACACCCAATGATGGATTGTATGACGATATCTTCGATAATATTTTTGATTGTGCGGTTATTGACATACGATTCCCATTGTATTTTTTATCAATAATCATGCTTAAATATCCATTATTTCCTAAATGTTTTAATTTGTTATGAATCTCTTTATCTGGGTACATTTTCTCTTCACCAAACGATTCTAATAAATCATTTGTTGAGTCAATGAATTCTCTTTCTTTTGCCGTGATTTTTTTCAAATTGGAAGAATCATACAATTGTTTGTAATTGATTCTACCTTTGAATATTTCTCTGTCAATTGATACACCGCCCGATTTCAGCGCAATTATTTCAGTCTCTGAAATTTTTGGTATTATTGATTTTACTTTACTGAATAAATACTTGTACATTCAATCACTTATAATATCTAATTATAGAAATTTTTATATAGTTTATGTAATTTAGAAAAATATAAGTTCTCGATAATCAAATATTTTTATCCAAATAATATAACTATTACTTTCATTGAAATGTACAATTTAAAGCAATTTGTAAGAATTCATAAAATAAATTTCGCTATTTTATTGTTTTTGGTAATGTTCTCCATTGTCCATTATTTAAAACCAGGATTTATCTATAATAAAGATGGGGGTTTCCGTCCATTTGGTTTAGGATATAGACACAAAACAGTTGTTCCAATTTGGGTTGTTGCCATTCTACTGGCAATACTTTGTTATTTAGCAGTTTTGTACTATTTAATGTATTTTTAAAACATGAAAAAAGTTCATAATAATTATATTTAGAATAATTATTATGTATAATGGAAAATCCAAAATTAATTGATCCAAACATAAAATATTACTTGTATAATACATTGCAAAATTGTCATACAACCCGCGTTCAAGTGTATACTACAATATTCAATGTGGTAGTTTTCATATTATTCGTAGCATTTATAGGCGGTACATTGTATTATTGTTATAAACGAAAATTGACTCCCTATGAAAAACACCAAAAAATGATTCGAGAACAAGAAATTATTATGTCTAAAATTCGATATTATCAGAATGAACGGGTTGGTATGAAGTCAGGTGCAACCTCGTCATATATTACCAATCTTCCTGCTATTGATACCCCATATTAATAGAGAACATTTGTGTAAATTCTTTGTAGAGTTATTGTATATTAGTAAAAAATGAATATTATTCAAGATAAAAGAGAAACAGTGATTCGTGAGAACAATACTGCACAAGAAAAATTAATAAATATATTAGAAAGTCATGAAAAATCAATAACTGAATTGATTGTAGATGAATCGTTACATGGTGAATTGGATTTGTCTATTTTTGATGACATGGGTTTTCATAAAATAAAACATTTAGATTTAGGCGAAGGTGAAATCACTGGTATCGTAAATTATCCAGAATCATTACAGGTTCTCAAATGTGCCAATAATTTATTAACCGAGATAGAAAATTTACCAAAAGATGTTCTTGAAATCGATTTCCAATACAATTACATTTCCCATGTAGATTTCAAAGGATTAAACAAATTACATAAAATCAATATTTCCCATAATAAAATTATTGACATTGAGAACCTTCCAACTAATTTAGAAGAATTGTATTGCGAAAACAATAATTTGAAAAACTTAAATCTGGTAGAAAATAACAAATTGCGTGTATTGCATATATCTCACAATTCCAATGTAATTATCGAAAATGTTCCTAAATCCTTGGTTGATTTAAAAATGGAAGAGAACCCATTTAGCGAAGTTACATATCAAGAAATGCATTCCGAACAACGAGAACATCAACCAGACGATAAGAAAAACTTTATAGAAGCTGTAAATGAATTTTTGAAATTGAAAAAAATGTACGAATACTTACTTTATGAAAACAAAAAAGATGTATATGATTCTAAAAAAACGATGAGAGGTAAAAATACTGCACGAAAATTGGCACAACAAGTTAAACCTCGTTGTATTAATTGCCATCGTCCAGTGGGTACTATTTTTTCAATAAAAAAAGGAGAATATACTGCAATATGTGGCGATACAAATGCTCAAACAAAATGTTCTCTAAATATAAAAATTTTAGGAGGCGGATATTCTAGTCACGATAATATATTGTATTTATTTCGCGAGGAAGTTGAAGAATTAAAAGAGAAAATAATTACACGTAAATTGGATACTTTATTCAATTATGTAAATGAGAACAAAGCCATTTCTATTTTCAAAAAAGAATTGGAGGATTATAATTTTACAAATTCAATGTATAAACAGTTATATGAAAAGAATATTGAATTGTACAATGACCCTATTCGTAAAGAATTGATTGTAAAAAAAGAGAACGAAATATCCAAACTGATGGAAACTATGAATAAATTATTAGAAGAATATGAAAAAACAAACAATAAAGAAATATTGAGAAATGCCGTTGAAATTCAAGTCAAAGAAATCATTCCTGAAATGGAGAACTTACGTAGATTGAGATACGAATTAATGGAAATGGATAATATAACGATTAATGCTGGGGGGTTTGGAAAATCAATCATTGACGTTAATTGTAAGTTAGTACAACGATATGCAAATTTATCAAGATATGACCATACATTTGGCGAAGAACCATCAGTTGTTAAATTTGTGAAAACTGGAAAATAGTTTTTGTAATACATTTTATAAAAAATATAAAGATTAATTCATTATTTTTATATCAAGATGAGAACATTTTTCTTATTACATGTATTTTTCGTATTTCTGTATACATTGCAAAAATCATTTTCTATTAAAACCCCTATTACTACTACAAAACCAATCATCGTAAAACCAAAAATTAATTTATGCAATAATTGTAAACACTACATTGAAATATTATATAAAGAAAGTACATTAATTGGTAATTATTATGGACAGTGTGCAAAATTTATGGATATAAATGACATAACTGGTGAAGTTGATTATTTAAGCGCATTGATTGTACGTAATGACGAAACCAAATGTGGACGAAATGGGACACTTTTTGAAAAAATAGACATGTAAAAACACAATAATATATAATTTATTATAAAAATAATTTAAAATAAATATAATGATAAATTTAATGAATAATCTTGAATTATTACAAGTATATCAATTTGATAATAAAATTAGATTAGGAAATACTCATGATGGTGGCTATGTAATTGGTGTGTTGAATGAAAAATATGATTGTTATATTTCAGCTGGTATTTCAAACGAAGAAAGTTTTTCAAGAGATTTTATCAAAAAATATAATATGAATGAATATAATTCATTTGGGTTTGACGGAACAATTGATAATTATCCATATAATTATACAAAAAATATATCATTTATAAAAAAAAATATTCATTCATATAATGATGATGATAATACTAATTTACATCCATTGATTGATAAATATGAAAATATTTTTTTGAAAATGGACATAGAAGGTGGTGAATATAATTGGTTATCGTCTATTAGCGATGAACAATTACAAAAAATTAAACAAATAGTAATAGAATTTCATGGAATTACAAACGATAGTTGGGGTTGTAGTTATGATGGTAAAGTGAAATGTTTAGAAAAATTAGCAAACACACATTATATAATTCATGCACATGGAAACAATCATGGATATGTATTTAATAATATTCCAGATGTAATTGAGTTAACTTATGTAAATAAAAAATATTTTGATTCGGTTCCAAAATTTAATACAAGTGAATTACCATCACCTAATCTTGATAGTCATAATAACCGAAATAACAGTGTAGATATTAACCTGAATGTATTTCCTTTTGTAAGATAAATACTAGGCTATAAATTTTATAAAATTATAAGTTTATAAAATCACTATCAACGATTCGCTTTAACAGTTGCTACGCTTTAACAGTCGCTACGCTTTAACAGTCGCTACGCTTTAACAGTCGCTACGCTTTAACAGTCGCTACGCTTTGGCAGTCGCTACGCTTTAACAACTATTATAGTTTGTTATTCCATCCCAACTTATTCCCCAATTGACAGCCCATTTTTTTTTAGCACAAATAGCAGTTTGTCCTTGTGAACTCCATGCATCATCTGTAAATTTGATAGTACTTGCAGCAGCAGTTAAACTACCATTTGTACCAGGAGTATATGTAGGAAATGTATATGTATTGGTATCATCCTTCGTAACCGGTTTTATTTTAATATTTTCATTATCATTTGAATCAAGTTTTTTATATAAAGTACCTACATTTTTTTTATCTTTTGTAGGTATGGTGCAACTTTTACCATCTGATGAAATTGTCCAAAAGTCAGGACAATCATTTGCAACTGGTGGAAATACAGTGGCTTTGTCTTGATATTTCATTGCAACACCAATAATTGTTAAAATTAAAATTAAAAGTATAATAGCAATAACTGTTACTATAATATAAAATAATTCCATTTGTTATAGTATAATATAATAAATGAAAATAATATGTTCTAAATTCATTCTAAATAATTTAGCTAATACTATCTAAATTATTTCTACATCAACATTATATAACGAATATGTCATTATTAACTCCGGATAATATTAATAATATAGGAACTATTATTAATTTAGATAAATACAATGGTCGTGTAGACATTATTCAAGAACCATCCATCGAGGAAAAGTTCAAAATGCAAGAACGTATTGCAGGAAAGAACAAATCAACTACCTATCATGAAGCATTAAGTGGGACATGGGAGGACAATGTTTTGTCTAAATTGTTTTTTTCAGCGGAAAATATCCAAATCATTCAAAACGGTTTACGCGCAGGTGTATACAATATTTCTAAACAAAAATTTGTTATACCACCACAAAACATGGATAATTTGAAAATTATTATGAGAAGTACTTATTTACAATACGCTGAACATTATCCAGACCGTATTACCGAGCAGATTGAACGATTGAATAAAATTGTATTGGATTACTGCGTTCCATCGGTTTACAATGAATGCATTGCCTATTTGAAATATACCCATGACCAAAGTAGTTTAGTTATGCCATTTGAACGTCCATTGAATCATGATAGACAATACAAACAATTGGAATTGAAACCTTTTATGTAAAAAAATTACAAATTTACAAACTACAATACAATGTGTATCTATTTACTTTTACCAACTACTTTGACTACCTTCCTGGTTTTAGCGCCTCCACCACCAGAAGTCACATTACTACCACTTTGAATTTGTTCCCGGCGTTTTTTGTATACACCATATTCGCGTTCAAATTCATCTAACTCACTCAACCACATTTTCTCCAATGTAGTTGCAGTCAATATATTCAACTCTTTTTCTGTTTCTTCCTTTTCTTTCAAAATACTTTGAACATTTTCTTGTGTTACCGAATCCATCGGCATTTTAATCAAATACTTATAATCGCCTTCCAATTTATCAAACTTACGCGCATCCATTAACTCGCTTACCTGTTGCGCGTTTTTACGACGTAAATCGACTACACCTTCCAATGTTTCTAAAATGTAACGAGCACGATTTGATAATTTCATCAATTTCTTTTGCATATCTTTGATAAGCGCTGCCTTGCGTTTTCCATATATATCCAATCTTACTCCATAGAAGTCATCAATGATTTCACCCACATTCGCATACTTATGTAACTTGAATTCATGATTGAACATATGCATATTTGTTGTACTTAATGATGTTGTCAGTTTCATCATTTTTTCCAAATCGTTGACCACCGTTGTAGCATCCACGGATTGTTCCAATTCAGCCAATCTGCCTTTTGGAAATACAACGGTTATATCAATGGACACTTCTGTGCATAATGATGTGAAATCTTTAATACTTGGAGGAATCTTTTTACCGGCTTTATCCACCCCACCATCCAACAATCCTTCTAAAAATGTGATGTATGGCATTGTCCATGTTCCTACTGGTAATTCGGTAATACGAATTTTATCTTCACCTATTTTCTCATACAACCCTTTTACTAAATATTTGTTGTCCGCGATTTTTCGTATTGTTCCGCGGAATCCTTCATAATAAGGAATGAATTCGCCACCTACATATTCTGTCTTGTTCAATTTCGATTTCAAATATTGAACTACGTCTTTTGGATTATATGCTGGAATGCTTGATGAGAATCCTGTACCAATACCTGAAATACCATTGATTAATGTAAATGGTATGATTGGTGCATAGAACTCTGGTTCAACTATTAAACCATCATCATTGATATAGTTCAATACTGCGTCATCTACATCTGGGAATATTTTTCGGGTAAGTGGATTCAATTGTGTAAATATATATCTTTCACTCGCACTGTCGTCACCACCATGTAATCTCGTTCCAAATTGTCCATTCGGTTCCAACAAGTTAATATTATTGGACCCTACAAATGTTTGTGCCATATTTACAATGGCTCCGTTCAGACTGGCTTCACCGTGGTGATATGCGCTATGCTCGGATACATATCCTGAAAATTGAGCGACTTTAATTTCTGATGTCAATTTGCGTTTGAATGCGGAAAACACAATTTTACGAAGTGATATTTTCAGACCGTCCATCATATTTGGAATAGAACGAGCACAATCATATGTACTAAAATGGATGAGTTCTTTATTCATGAAATCTTCATATTTCACTTGTGGATTGCTTGTGTCTAAATACAATGTTTTTTCATAATTTTCTAACCAGGTTTTGCGGTCATCTGCTCGTTTTTTATTGAATATTTTATCAATATTATCATCACTTGTTTGGCCGTTATAAACGAAATCGACAATCTTTTTATTTGCAAAATATTCTTTGAATTCTGCGGAGGTGGATGTTCCTAAACCCTTGAAATATTTGATATTCCAACTGTCAATATTTCCACCCATGGTCTGTTTCCATTTATCATATTCACCTTCGTTGTAAAACACTAATACTTGTGAGCCTTTTTTGGCACGTAATATAGGCGTATTCATGAATGATATGAATCCTGGAATATGAACAAGGGATGCCCATTCACTATGAAACAAGTTGATACATAAACCCTTGATATGAGACCCATCTAAATCCTGGTCAGTCATAATCATGATTTTACCATAACGCAAATGTTGATGAACATCAGCGATTGTTTTGTATTGACGGCCAGTTTCTAATCCTAATATTTTTTTGATATCTGATATTTCTTTATTTTCACTAATTTTTTTGATTTGTTCACCACGAACATTTAGAAGTTTTCCTTTCAATGGATAAATACCGATTGTATTTCTGTCATCCGCAGATAAGCCCGACACAATACCAGACATAGCACTTAATCCCTCACATAAAATGAGAATGCAATCTTTGGATTGTGCAGTTCCACTATTATTAGCATCAATGAAATTATTGATACCACGAACAGTCTTGGTTTTTGACCCATCGGTTTTCTTTGCTAACCTATTTTCTTTGGCTTCTGTTAATGAACATGCAGTATCCATAACACCCATTTTAGCAACTTTTTCAATAAATGCGTCGGACACAGAACAAGTCGAACCGAATTTAGATGAAGGTGTATTCATGAAATCTTTGGTTTGACTATCAAACGCTGGATTTTCAATATCGCAACGTAGGAATATAATGAGCTGTTCTTTGATGGAATTGGAATTGACTTTTACCTTTTTCTTTTTCTCAATATAATCGCATAGTTTACGGATAATTTGCCCGCAAATATAATCCACATGCTTTCCGCCTTTGAATGTGCAAATGCCATTGACAAACGATATTTGAACGAATTCTTGTGTAGGAGAAATTGCAACGGCGTATTCCCAACGTTCATCGGGCATTTCATAGACACGTTTTGATTCGTCTTTTGTACCAATGTACATATCAATATATTGTTGGAAATTCTTCACAGGTATGGTAGCACCATTATATTGTATTTTTATCTTTTTAACTGAATGGTCAGTTACTGCACCAATGTCATAGACACGTTTTTTCAAAAGAGCCATCATATCGGAGGTTAATCCTTGGATTCCCAAACGACGGTAATCAGGTTTGAACGAAACTTTTGTATATGGTTTCGATGAAGATGTTTTACTAATAACTGGCGGAGAAATTGTATCTAAATTATTGTGAAATTCTTGGACATATTTCAGACCGCGAGTATGGTCGACAGTTTCAATGCGTCCATATGTAGACCAAATCAAAACCAGTTTGAATCCAAAACCATTCTTACCACCAACAATTCTTTTTTCATCTTTATCATAATTTGTGGATGTGCGTAAATGACCGAAAATCATTTCAGGAATCCACATATTATTTTCAGGATGTTTAGCAATATCAATACCATTTCCATCATTTGTAAGAGTAATTGTGCCATCTTCTGCGATATCAGTTTCAATGTAAGTTACATATTTTTTATCCAATAAGTTGGAGTTAATGACACGAACAACATGGTCGCGACAGTTGACAATACCTTCATCAAACAATTTGTATAATCCGGGAATATATTCAATATGTTTTAGTGCGATTTTATTAGTAGCATCATCATATACCCACATTTCAGCGTCGACATTTTCAACAGAGCCAATATATGTATCTGGATTATCTAATATATGTTGTTTATCAGTTTTTTGCTGATATTGTTTAGCAAGATTTGTAGTAGCGGTAGTTTTGGATGACATGATATATAACAATTTATACAATATATGTTTATGTATATTTACATTCAATTTTTCACATTTTACAATATGAAATTTTATTCATCATATAATGTATACATAATATGAAAATCAAAATGATAATGCCAAATGATATTGATAAATATTGTGCATGTAAAAATGCTGAAAAAGCTGCACTATATAATAAGTTGGTTACTGGTGGAAATGACCCAACTATTAGTAAAAAAATGAAATATGCTTCTTATGTAAATACAAGCCGTACCAATTATGTTCCATACAATTCATTGGATAAATGGTTCAAATAATTCCCTATAATTATTTAGCAAATTTTATATAAACATTATATATATAATGAAACGTCCAGTTCGTCAAGAAGATGGTATGTACCATATGAATGGTAAAAAATTTCCAGAATTATTCGGTTCCCGCGCCCAAGTATGGAACGGAACTGCTTACAAAACAAGTGGTGGTCTTACAAGATCACAACTTATGATGAACAAATGGGGTAGAATTGTTTCTGAAAAGAAATACAAGACTGCCAAGAAAGAAAAACGCTTACAAAAATATGGCTTCTTTGCCAAGAAAGGAAAGTTTGGTTATGTAAAAAGAAGTACCAGAAGAATGCGCAAAAGTATGAAAAAAGGAGGTGACCCAGAACAACAAAACCAACAACAACAACAAAACCTACAACAACAACAAAACCAAGAACAAAATCAACAATAAGCTAATGTAACAATGAATTTATAAACTTATCATACACTTTTTTTATAATATTATGACCATATTCGTTATAATGTTTTAATACATCTTCATTCACAAATAACGTTTCAATATCAATGTCGGGATATAATATTTTGATTTCAATCATTGGATTCAAAAATGGAATGGAATATTTAATGCATATATTTTCAAGAAATTTTACCAATTCATATCTTTCACCATGTTGATAACTATATATATGTGAAACAATTATTATTTTTTTACCAATAAGTTCTCGTGTTATTTCTAGTATATCATCTTCTATTTCTTCGTAAGATTGTTTTCTTACAATTACATTATCTTTATCTTGAATATTATATTCTGGATTACCTGGGTTAGCTGCAATATTATGAAGATGGATATTTTCATATTGATATGCTATTTTACTCGCAATTTCTATGAAAATGATATCAGAATTTTCTAATTCATCTTTGTAGAAAAGCGTCCATTGAACTGGTTTTTGTTCTAATATAGGAGTCCGAAATACTTCCATTGTTTTATTTTCAGGTATATGTCCATATTTACAATATTTTATTATTTCCAATGCTTCTTTAGAATAATGTGAATATGAAATTTTATTGTGAATACAAGTAATATGATAATTTGGGTCACTATATAGTGACTCTTGTCGACAACATCCTAATATTGTTATTTTTATAGGTCCTTGCATATACATATATTTTCAATTATTTTTCTAAATAGTTTTATACATTCGGAATATTACTATACTGCAAACCATTCCGTCGAAATAAATTTATTATCAATAATATAATCTCCCATATTTTCGTATATATATTTTTCAAAATAGGATTTACTCACTATATTATGTTTATTTTGAATTTCATCATTTGCATAATATTTGCAATATAATACATATGCATCGTAAATAGATATATTTAATATAGGAGAACATGTGCGTTGTTGTTGATGATTGCGATAGCGTTCCTTGATATTATCCAATGCGATTTGTATATCCATTTGTTTATCCCACATACTTGACCGAATCTTATATATGTATTTGTCGCGTTCTATTTCTGCGTAAGGAAAATAATATGCAATAAGGTCAAGAATATGTTTACTATTCATATTGTATGTTTCATTTTTATTCACGCACCATTTTTTAAATAAAACGCATATTTCGTCAATTTCAAATTCCATATCACTTTCAAATTCGTCATATACAATTGTTTCCTCCCAGAATAAAACAAATTTTTGTATTTCTGGCAAATATTTACTACATACTCCAATAAAACTATCCGCATCTTCATTGTAGTAATCTCCCATTTTTTGAATAAGAAATTGTTTTAGCGTATTTTGAAACATTATCATGGGTAGATTTTTACTATCCAAGTAGTTTTTCCATAAATACTGCATACTTTTCCATGTAATTTGTGTGGTAGTTGATGCATCGGATAAACGTGTTACTACTGAATCATTCTTCTGCAAAAATTCTTCTATAAAATTGTTTACTAAATCTTCCGGTTGAATATTTTTCAAATAGAATACTTTATCAATCAACGATGTTTCATTGCTGGAATTGAGAACATAATCATCCGAATTTCCATATCGGATAGAATAATGACATGCAACACAAATTAAATCGATTATTGAATTTTGTAATATCATATCCCATACATTTTCATTTTTAACGCATTCATTTATGTTTACTAAACGACAATTACTGTATTCATGTTCATGATATTTATGACGGAAAGATTGTCCTAAATTTATACCTACCACTAATTGACATAAATTGTTTATTTCGCGTATAAAATGTTTTGCATTCACTGTAATAAAATGAACAGTATCGCCATTTTTTTTGAAAATATTATCACCCAAAATAGTTAAAAAATATTTTGCTTCTGCGCGAGTTGAGAACAATGTTGGGCATAATAAATCGATTATATATTGTATAGTATTTGATTCTGGTACTGATTTTAATAAATTATTTTCTTTTATGCGTTTTACAATGTGCAATTTGGTTCGTTGTTTCCATGCTAACAAACTTCTGTCTTTACTAATTGCTGACAATATGTTATACATGACGTCTTCTTCTTTGCATAATTGATAATGTTCTCCGTCGTAAAAGAAATATTTTTCAGTGGATGGAATGTAAAAATAGGGATTATTAGTTAAAAAAGATTGAATGAAAAAATCTTGTTCGTGTGTTAGTTCTTCGATTCTCAATTGACGTTGTTCGTGATTTTTTTGTATATTTTCTAATGTAATAGGTAATTGTTCACATATATAGTTATGTGCGCGATTCAACATGTATTTGTTTTCTGCGTATTTTGCATAAATTTCTTGAATAATGGTTGTTGCAGTTTGAATATATTCTTCAACTGGATGTTCAGTTGAAACGTTCATTATATTATCTAAAAAATATTTATTTATATTGTTTTTATAAATACACAATATGACCAAGATCTCCGCTATATTATTTTTATAAAAAATATAAAAAGATAGACAAATGTAGAGTAACCATGTATTCTATTTTAGATAAACAAACTGTGGATTTTTTTGCTATTAAAATCAGCAATTTTAATGAACGAAATATAGAATTATTTGAAAGTTATTGTTGCATTTTATTATCGTTGTTTATTTGTTACAATTTGTACTTGTATTATTATGTCAATACAGAATATCTAAATTTATCATTACCTATTATTTTCTCTTATTTTACAATTGATTTTTTTATATGTAAGTATGATATTAAATTTCATCATATTTTAATATTTTTACTAATATTATTCAATTATAATCATAATGTATCCATTGCAGATAGTAATATTAGTATGATACCTTTGTACAAAACTGAAATTTCAACAATATTTTATTCAATAAAAGTAATTATGAAAAATAACGCATTTTTTAAAAAATACTTTTCACAAATAAATGATATTTTGTTTATTACAACTTTTATAAAATTTCGTATTTATGATATCTACTCTAACGTGTTAGTTAATCCAATATTTTATTCACAAATGACAAAATATGCGGATACCATTTTTACACAATTATTTTTATATGTTCCATTATATTGTTTTTATGGTTTAAATGTGTATTGGTTTTTAATAATGTGTAAAATATTTGCAAAACATATAATCAAAAAATATAAATCATATGATTTAATAAAGATTCGTGAGTTTTTAACACAATATACATTGTTTTTTAATATATTGGCGGTTGGATATATATATTCATTTTCGAAAAAACAATATTATATTATTGACATGGCTGGGATTGCTATGTTAGCAATGAATAGTTATATTTATCATAATAAAACATATACATATATGTGTGATAAAAAAGAAATAAATTATATGGACAACGATATCATAGAACCTCTATTGAATGATAATTTATCGATTCATGTAACATCATTCTTGTATAATTTAACATGTGTATTTAGTTACGATAATCATTATATATTTGCTGTATTTTACATATCACTAATTCTCCATGCAAATGCTATATATCACTATATATTGTACATAATAAAATTAAAAAGTAATGAAAACAAAATTATATATGAAAATGATAGTTCAAATGAATTAATTTCTATGACAAATTTTTGTACTGTATTACCAGTTACATATGATATATTATTTGGATTATTCACTGCAACAAATATAAATACTAAAATAAACATATCATTAGTATCTTATATGTTATTTTTGATTTTGTATATCAACCCATTTTATGAATTGAATCATTTTGTATTTCATATTGGGTTGATTGTTCAACGCATATTTATATCATATGGATTGGTAAAGTAAATATTTTTGTAATTTATCATATATTTTTTATATGATAAATCATGTTCAATTCCACACAATGGGAATTTTAAGAAGGGAATTTTCAATTCCACTCCTCAGGTCGTTCTTTTGTTCCACCGTCATATTTCACTGCATAATTATTTGAAAGCATCCATTCATTTATGCATAAATCTCCTAAATAAACATCTGCTAAAATACGGCCATATTTTTCAGTAGATACATTTTGCAATGTAACAATTTTTCCTAAAATGAGATTGGAAAGGGCATCGCGCGATTTTTTTGCTAATTCTTTTTCATTCGCGGTTTTGCCTTTTATTTCGGGGGAATCAATGCCATTTATACGAACCGAAAAACGATACATTGGACTGTCATTATATGGTAATTTGGATACAATCGTAAATGTATCGCCATCGTAAACTTTGATTACCTTTCCAACTGTAATCGGAGGAACAAACGGAACCGTGTTTTCATAAACAACATTCAATAAATATTCAGAATCCATATATTTAGGAATACAAAATAATGTATTCAAACAATTATACCATTTTTTAGATTGCGACGACGCTACGGGTTTCGCTCGATTTATAGTATTCATCTGTACTATCTACAATAGATGCTTTTAAATATTTTACGATAATTGCATTTGACTTCAATACTTCTTCTGCTGGTAATACTGCAAACCATTGATACTTTGTGCGTTTTAATATTTGGTCTCTTGGAATATAAATGCCAAACATATTAGGAATTGTGTCTAAAAACTCTTCTTCCATCAAATTTTCCAATAAAATAGGCTTGCGTTTATGAGATTTGATGCCAATGTATTCCCCTCCAATCAAATTCATCGAATACATATCAATCTTTCCTTTACACCAATGTGCAGTTTTTCCTAAAAATTCCATTTCATTCGTAAAATGACCACTTGCATATATTGTTTTCAAATATTCAACAAATTCAAGAATGATAGGGTCATTCTTAGCAGCACCCATAATTGAAATATCGGGTGCGAAGAGTAATTTTTGTTTTTCTTGCATCAAATTAGTAGTGTGATTTACATTTTCACATACAAATGGCTTTCCATTTGAAATACCGTTATTGTATAATTCTTTTAAATTCTTCATACAAAGGAATGAATTTGGTAAAGTCATACCACCATAATAGTATAGCAATTGCATCATACCAAGGTGTCTATAATGTGATTTATGTGGTTTTGCAACATTGGCTAAATCAATATCCCAAGAAGGAATCAATTTACTAAATGATTCATCATCAATCAAACATATATTGAAATCATTACCACAATGATTAATAATTGTTTTGATTGTTAAATGTATATATGGCTGATTCAAATCGGTACTATTACGTGAATGGAAACTCTTCCATTTTCTTGCATTAATTTCATATTTGCTATGTATCCACAATTTAGGTTTGTTAAATCCGTATAATGGCGAATCATTCAATAAATATTTTTTTATTAAATCATATTCATTATTGGTATCAAATGATTGTTTTAATTTAGGTACAATATAGCTAACTGCTATAACAATACTAAAAATAGCTAAATAATGATATGGGTTTTTACTGCTAAACATTTATATATAGTAAGATTGTATTTTTTTACTTATACCCAAAAACTAATCAATAGTAAATAAAATAATCAATATTATATTCTGAATCATTGTATTTTATTTGAGATGAGAACATAGAGTTATTACTTTTGCAAATTTGACGTACAATATTGATAAACGAATTATATGTAAATTTACGTTCAATGTAAAATAACTTCGAATGATGATAATATTCTTTAAGCGATTCACAAAATGTGGTATGATGATTGTAAAACATAATTTTGCGATAAGCATTTACGTCGATTAAATAATATTTATCAGTTTTTAAACAAACATTTTCTAAAAGTTCATATAATAATTCTAAGGGAACTTGTTTTTTGAATATTTGTTTCAACATTTCTTGATATATATTTAAATATAATTAATTCGCTATTTCTAAATCTTATTTTTATTTTTTATAAATTACAAACCAAAAATACTATTTACAAATCAAATAATCAAACCCTTACATATATTTTCACAAAACACTGTGTATACTATTTGTAAATAATGCTAATTCAATGACATCTTCATGTACATTGTGAAAAATTGTAATATATTTACATAAAAATGGTATTATATTATATTTTTCATCTTCACTTATCGAATTAGTAATTTTTATAAATGTGAAAAAATAATCTAATATATCAATAACAGAATAACCATAATCATATATACCATATAATATTTTGATTGCATTATCAATTTTTTTATTGCGAATTTCATTTATATATGTTTCAAATTGTTCAAAACTAATTGCTGAGCACAATTTTTTACATAATTCTAAATCCACTGGTTGTCCTATTATGTAAATTTTTTCTAAATTATTAATAAATCGACGAACTGAATTATTTGATATATGTATTAAGTAATCTTGTGCATCGCTAGTTATTTGTATTTTTTCTTGTTCAATTATTTTGTACATAAGAATTTTGAATTGATTTAAACTTGGATGGGGTATTTTTATAATATGAATACGCGATTGAATGCTTTCTATTACCTTTTGAATATTTGTACATGATGAAATAAAATTGACATTATTTTTATACTTATCAATATAATTACGAAATACTTGTTGACTTTGTTCATTTATTGTATCAATATCATCTATAATAATGAGTTTTTTCTTACCAAAAATGCTACTTGTTGATTTACAGAATGTTTTCATTTCATTTCGAAAATAATTTATACCCTGTTCTTTTAAATTTGTTATATATAGTATATTATTATCAGGGAAAGACGCTTCTTTTGATAACCCATAATATTCTCTTATGAGTGCATATAATAAAGTTGTTTTTCCTGAACTTGTGTTTCCAATAAATAACATGTTGAAATCATCGATTTGTAGCAATGTATTAATAACTGATTTTATTTTTGAATCTTCAAAAAACTCTTCAATATAATATGGTTTATATTTCGCAATAAATGTATTCATTATTTTTATAGTAATCCTATTTTTATATTTATCTAGAAACTATATATAAAAATATATTAATAATAATATTATAGAACATGCCGAAAGAAACGTATTATGATATATTGGGGGTTTCAAAAGATGCCAACGATAATGAGATAAAAAAAGCATTTCGGGCATTATCGTTGAAATATCATCCTGACCGCAATCCTACCGAAGATACTACTGAGAAATTTCAAAAAATAGGAGAGGCGTATGAAGTCCTAAGTGACGCTGAAAAGCGTAATCAATATGATAATGAGTCAAATGGTATACCATTTGGAATGCCTTTCACACATATGGACAGTATGAATGAATTTCAAGACATGAATAACATATTTAATATGATGTTTGGTGGTGGAATGCCTGGAATGCCTGGAATGCCTGGAATGCAAGGTATGGGTGGTCCTGGAATACGTATTTTTCACAGTGGCGGTATGGGAGGTGGTCCTCAATTTTTTCAACAATTTCAAAAACCATCCCCAATTTCAAAAGTGGTTAATTTATCACTAAAACAATGTTATGACGGCGGTTCAATATCAGTTGAAATTGAGAGATTTGTAGTAAACAATGGAATCAAGTATACTGAAATAGCAACCTTGAACATATCAATACCAAAAGGTATAAATGAAAAAAACGGCATTATCATTGAAGGAGAAGGTAATTGCGTTAATGATTTAAAAGGTGATGTTAAACTAAGTTTTAAAATAGAAGAACATCCATTATTCAAAAGAAGAGAAAGTGACCTTATTTATAAAAAGAAGATTTCATTAAAAGAAGCATTGTGTGGGTTTTCGTTTGAATTACAACATTTAAATGGTAAGATGTTATTTTTGAATAACAAATCGAACCGAACTATTATTACACCTGATACTAAAAAAACAATACCAAATCTGGGTATTGAATATGAGGGTAAAACTGGAAATTTAATTATTGAATTTATAATTGATTTTCCAATAAATTTGAGTGAAGAACAGATGAATATGATTGAATCTGTTTTGTAATAATATTCATCATATATATGATTAAATGATGAATAATGTATGATAAATATTTATGAAGAAATTCTCTTTGTTGGAATTGCAACATCTACAATATAAATTGAATTTTCAGTAACAATAATGTATTCAGTTCCTACTTTATAAATTTTGGCAATTGGACTTGTATATTCTTCTTCGCTCTTTACTAATAATTTTTCATTGCTATCTTTTACACCAATTAATACAGTTTTCTCTAATGAACTTGTCCAATAATCAAACATAATTGGTTTATCCTCTACAATTGATAATTTAGCTGCATGTTGTAATGTGTTATTTTCAGGTAATCGATATCCGTTTAATGTGGAATTTTCAGATTGTGGTGCGCCTCCTTGTGTACTATTCATTTATATGAAATTATAAAATATAAAAATGAAAATACTTTAAATAGTTATTTAATTAAATATATAATCGTTTTTCCTAAATATTTTACTATATTTTTGTATAGAACCAATATTTTTTCCTAAATATAATAAAATGAACAGTATACTAATCGAAGTTTATGTACGATTGGTAAATGAATACTATTCGATTATGTCACAATCGAATATACTGAAAACTATTGAAAATAATCGATTTATTATTTATGTAGGGTTAACTTCAATAAATCATATATTCAAAATAAATTTAATAGCTACTAAAAATATTCAAACCACATATTATTATTGCGAAAAAGCGTGTTATTGTTATTTAGAGTATATTGAACAAATAAATAAAACAGAGATTTTGAATAACCTAAATATTAATGATGTCGTAAAATTTGTATACAAAGAAACTATTGTGTATAATGACGATAAACCAGATATTCAAACAGTGAATACTCATTTTTCAAATATTGTAATTTCTGACAATTTGAAAATTTTGTTTGTAATGTTAACACGTATTTCAAGTATATTATTAAATTGGAACAATGATTATATTGATGAAAATGTACAATCTGTTATTTGTCAAAAATATCTGCTAAAATATTTGTATATATTCAACGAAAATAATAATAGTGATTACATTGATTATGTAGAAACTATATTAGAAAAAATAAAAATGGATAAAGACGCTTATATTGAATTTTTAGAACAGTTTCATAAAAAAATAAAAAATAAAAAAACAATTCACAATGGAGATGAAATAAAATATAAAGTTATGATTTTTATGCGTGATTATAATAATGAAAATATTAAACTAAATGATATGAAACAATTTATAAAAACATATGTTTGATAATTTGATTTATTCATACAAACTATACTGAAATCGTATTATCATAATAGCTCTGTGAAATATTTATTTTCTTTTTTCTTATTTTTGTCTTTTTGTTTTTAACAACGACTTCTTCATTTACTGTATGAATTTTATGATATTCTGTTTGAAGAATATTTTTAATAAATTCGAATATAAACATCAGTATTTTTTCAGAACAATTGCCAACTATTAAACAACTACCTGTTCTGAATATCATAAAAGATACTTCTGTATATTTTTTATTGTCATCCAATTCGCTCATTTTCATTGAACGGTCATTCACTATGATTTTCCCATTTTGTATAGTCGGATCATATCCAAATTCGTGATTGAAATAAAATTTACATTTCACACCAGGATAACTGCATGGGTCATATGCAGTTTCAATACCGTATTTTTCGCTACGTAGAATCGTATATAATTTTTCACGATTTATAAAGAAACCGCAATTAAAATTCGAATTGATTAACACGTTGTCCTCACTCGAATTTTCCAAGAAATACAATTCACTAGAAATATATGGTTTGACAATATTCAGAATCATTTCTTTTACTATATCTAATAATTTTGTATTTAAAATACCCGGTATTTCCAGCTTACCAGTATTAAACACTTTTACATGTATTTCGCGAAAATTATTTTCATATCTAAACCGTATGATTATTGCAAAACAATTATAAAAGGCGTTTTTTACTTTTCCACGACAATTCATTATATCTTTTTTTGATATTCCAATCGTTATTTTACGTTCATCTTTGAATTTAATTCGACGAGCCGCTGGATTATTAATTTGTTTTATAATATTTTCATTATAGTAATATACATTTTCTAATTTTGTCCGGTATTTATTGAAATCTTCTTCTGTCTTTGATACAATTTTCATCTGTTTTTTGATAACACCTTCTGTTGGTTGCCAATATTCAACAATTGGTATTTCCCAAAATATTCTTTCTATATCTATTTCTTGATTCAAAAACAATACTTTTGTTTTAGTCGAAATATATAAATCATCGCATACCGGGATAGATTTACAGTCTATTTCAGATGTTACTTTTTCAATACTGTCAACAATTGGGTTTACATTATTTGGCAATGTTTGTTTTGTCAAATAACTATTCCATTCATCATCAATATCTGTCATTTTATATCTATTTAAATAAATATAAAGTATTTATATTATTTTCAATTTTATATTTTGCGTCTATGTGTATATAAAATATATATCTTTTATATTATACATTTGATATGATAATTATACCGATTGGGGTTCAATGTAGTAATGCTATTTTCAAAAAAGATATTAATAAATCATCTCGTACATTACCATTTGATTGGATATTTGCTACTCCTAAATTCGTATTTGAAATGTTAGAATTGTTACTTGATAGAAGTATGAACATAAATGAATTAGTAGAAAAACATTTTTTTTTGTGTGAAAAACGGGCAAATGTGAATACCTTGGAAAATTATTATTCAGATGATAATGGTACTTCATTATACAATGTTAAATATAAATCCATATTTCCACATGATACATATAGTCGAGAAACAATAGATAAATATATAAGACGCTTTCATAGGTTAAAAGATATAATATTAAATTCAGATGAAAAATTATGTTTTATTTATACTTCCCAATCATCTTTACATAATGGTAATTTTACAATTGATGGCGAACAAGTAGTATATGATGTATATACTTATTTATCTAAAATATACAGATTAATTGGTAAATATAACAATAATTATAAAATAATAGTATTTGATGCAGTAAATCAAGAAGATAAAATACTATTAGATGAAAATATAGTTTTATATAAATTAAACCCTAGTGATAAATGGCAAGAATTAGTTTCGCAGATGTATGCATATAAAAATTTATTTGAGTAATTCTATTATGAAACTACAAATTACAAAATATGCAAATTTTTTTATAGTAGTAATTATATAAATGCAAACTGTAAATAGCGAAGTTGTAAACATACGTCTACCTAAGAATAATACATATATTCCAAGTAATAAATCAAAATTAAATGAAAATTATAACTATGAAGTACAACCTACTCGCGATTGTTTCGACCCAAATATAGCAACATCTCCACCGAATCATTTTATTGAGTTATTGAAAAAACGAATGGAACAATATTATACGGAATCCGCATAATATCTATGCAAATTATGACAAAAATAGTTCAATATAGTTTCTATATTAGCATCACTTGCATGAATTATTGTAGTGACTATATCTAAATATTTAGGCGTTATTAAATAACCGTGATTGCGAAGTATATAATTAAAGTATGTTTGTATAATATTTTTTTTATCCATGTTGTACTGTATGCAAATATTTTCTACATATTCCAGTACAGTTTTACTATTTTCTTTTTTGAGTAATTCGTGTAATTTTTCCCATATAGTGGATTTTAATATAGAATTTCCCCATTCATCCAAATTTTGATTTAGTTGAATAAAGTTTATCATACTTCGAATATCAGAATTATAAATTGTTTGAATCGCGTCTATTGAATTTTCATCAATATCTAAATTTTCCGCATCGATTATTTTTTTAATAAACGTATAGATATCACGTTTAGGCAATTGATTGAAACGAATGCATATAAATTCATTTTGTAATGATTCGTCAATTTTACTTATATAATTACATATTAAACAAAAACGGACATTGGACGTACATGTATTTAGCAATGTTTTTAAAGCTTGTTGTGCATTTTTTGTCATATAATCAACTTCATCCAATATTACAAACTTGAAACCGATTTCAAACAAATTTTTTGATTTAACAAATTGATGTATTTGGTTTCGTATAATATCTATACCGCGTTCATCTGATGCATTCAGGTGGATTACAGTACCTTTGCTTTTACCATAATACTTTAATTGAAATTCGTTTATCAAATTTATTATGGTTGTCGTTTTTCCAGTACCTGGCGGGCCATAAAATAATAGATTTGGAAAATAGTTTTTCTCTAATATATTTGTAAATATCTGACGATTAATTGGGTCCAAAACAATATTTTCAAAATTCTTTGGTCTATATTTTTCAACCCACGGTGCATTTTTTGTTGTATTATTTTCGTTCATATATTTTGTTATTCTATATAACAAAATATAAAATCATCTATTTATATTTATTTCGATTATATGCTGAAATACCAGAGTATGCACATACAGTTGTTGGAAGAATATGAATGAAAAACATATGTGTAAACGTAGACCTATAATACGCTAACTCTCTATTCATTGTATTGGGGGGAGTATAATCCAATGAAAAGTATGAATATTTTTTGTTTGAAACAACCTTTGTATTTTTAAGAACTTGATGATAAAATAAATATTCGTTTGTTATGAATGCAGTAACTGATATAATTGCGGTATTATACCATAAAAACCTATGTTCGTTTGAAAACCGATAACAATCAAACATTGTCACATGTAAGAATACACCATTTGCAAACAAAATATCTATTGTTTTTATTAACCCTTTGTACTTGACTTTGTTCCAATGGAAAATACTTGAAACATACAATCCAAATGTTAAGAAAAACAATCTATTATATTGATAAATATATGCCAAATAACATACGAACAATACAAATTGCACTGAAATTAATGCAAGTCTTGATATATGTTGCGGAATAAGTATAATATTATCAGTATGTTGTTTGAACATTATTACATTTATAATTGTAATGATGTTTTTATATCCATTCAAAAATCTTTTTCTGCATGTTCAATCAAAATTTCGACATTTTTCAACATAATTTCAAGGTCTTCATGTTTATCTTTATCATGAATATGTTCCCATTTTTGAACAATGGCAGTTTTCAAACGTTGAAGAGAATTTTTGTATGTAGTAATTTTATCCGACATACCACGATGTTTTGCTAAAATCATCCAACCCAACTCTTCAAACATGGCTTTGTACCATCCATGAATTCCGTGGAAAGTTGCATCACAACACTTGTATTCTTCATGTGACATCATTTTATTTTTCATTGTTTTACCCGATTTCATTACTTTGCGTTTTGAATAACTTTTAGTCATTATATATTTTATGGAGAAAAGGTTCAAATTTGTATTATCTAAATATGTTCTATTTGCAAATATGATATTTTATGACCATAATGTTGATTTACAAATCTACAAAATTCTTCATACGATAAACCACAATTTTCTAAAACGCAGTTTTCTTCAATTTCTTTCACAAATGGCACCGAGTCACGTATTCTATATCCAAACTTACCGTATTTTTTAAATTTGTGATATTTTAACATTTCTGGAAAATATTTTGTCATAAATGTTGCAATTGTTTTATATTCACTAAATCGAAAAAATTTATGACTCAATTCCATTATACAATATATCCAATTCATTCCTATATTGTTGTTATATCTAGTTCCATAATTCTCTATATGATTATGCAGTTGTTCTAATACACAATGATGTAAAACAAAGTGATGTGGCACAAATGTCCCTTCTTCTGGTTCTACTGGGATTAATCCAGTAAGATATAACATTGAATCTTTATATTGTTCTATATTCCATTCTGACCTTGCTTTTTCTTGTAAAATAGCTATCTTATATTGAGATTCACCAATATGTGGATATATACTCCATTTAACAAGTGGTATTAAATCAGAATCCCATACTACATAGGGGTCAGATAAACCGCTTATTTGTGTATATCCTGCTAATTTAATGAGTTGTTGATACCACCATCCAAATTCACGTGAACGATGATCAGATTGTTTATTGAACATGTTTTCAATGTCTTGCTTATGTAATCCATAATTTTTCATAAAAAATGTTTCTTCTGGAATTGCGATTACCTTACCTGACCAATATATCGATAAATGTTCAATAGCGGAAATATATATTTCGGGTGTAATAATGTATATATTTCTTGGTGAATAAAATAATTGTAATGCTTCCACTGTTGTTCGTACCATATTATGATATCGATGTAGAGGAATTACAAAATCCATACGTTTCTAATAAAACAACATATATTTTTATATTACCATTTATATAAAATTCATATAATCGGTAGTGTAAAAAATTGAATACAAATAGTAAAATAAAAACATAATCACTAAATATACAAATGTCAACACCCGGTTATTTAGAACTAATTCTTGGCCCCATGTTTTCGGGGAAAACTACACAAATCATACAGCATTATAAGAGCTATACTTATATTGGTAAAAAAATTGTGGTTATTAATTATGCAGAAGATAAGCGATATCATGATTCATTACTTTCTACTCATGACAAAATAATGATTCCTTGCGTTTTAGTAAAAAAATTATCAGATATATTAGAAGATGAAAATATAAAGGCTGCTGATGTAATATTGATTAATGAAGGTCAATTTTTCGAAGATATATTTGAAGTAACTTTGGATTTTGTAGAAAATCACAACAAAAAAGTGTATATTTGCGGATTAGACGGTGATTTCCAACGTAACAAATTCGGTAATTTGTTGGATTTAATACCATATTGTGATAAAATTACAAAATTAAATGCACTTTGCTCATCTTGTAAAAATGGAACCGCCGGTTTGTTTTCACATCGTATTACAAACGAAACATCACAAATAGTAATTGGTAGTAATAATTATAGACCATTATGCAGGTCATGTTATAAAAAATGTAATCCATAATTTCATAAATGTTACTACGATAACAATTAGGAGATTTTTTTCGATTTATTGATTATGAAAATAATATAAAGTTTCATCGAGAAATACAAAATATTCATATGGAAAACATAGATGAAAGTACTGTTTTAAAAAAAAAGAGAGGTAGACGTAAGAAAGTTGTTGAATCTATTGACCCGCCTGAAAATATAGAAGTTGTTATTGAAGAAAATATACAACCTGAACATGTTGCTAAAAAGCGTGGGAGAAAACCAAAAGGAGGCAAATTGATATTAAAACAATGTGAACCTAATTTACAAAAAAATATCATAACCAATGTCATTTTGCATTTAAAATGTTCTATGAGCGATTTAAATGAATACACTGATAAAATAAACAAATTAGTAACGGACCCATTATCATATAATCCATCTATTCCACCTGATATAATGACATATGATGAATCTCAATATAGTGGATTGAAATATGAAAAAATCGATTATATTACAGAAGAAAACTCAAATCAAAAACCAATATCTCATTCAAATTATGCATATATTAATGAACAAAGTGTATTGAATAATATTTGTAGTAATTGTAAGCAATTAACAAAAAATAAAGATGAAGAGTATCAAAGCGCCGATAATGATGATGATATTAGTATGAAAGATATTAATAGTAAACTAAAACGGCTTAAATTGCATTTATACAAAAATTCTATGCCTGATAAAAAGTCGGCATGTTTTTGGTGTACATGTGAATTTGACAATCCATCGTGTTATATACCAAAATATGAAATGGATGAAGATATCCATGGATATGGTTCTTTTTGCCGTCCAGAATGTGCTACTGCATATTTAATGAAGGAAAATATCGATGATTCTACTAAATTTGAAAGATATCACTTATTGAATAAAATATACAGTAAGATATATGATTATAAGAAGAATATTAAACCCGCACCAAACCCATATTACTTGTTGGATAAATTTTACGGTAATTTAAGTATTCAAGAATATCGTAAATTATTAAAGACAGAGCATATGTTGTTAGTTATTGAAAAACCTATGACAAGAATATTACCTGAATTACATGAAGACAATGAAGAAATTGTATTGAATGTATATGGAGGAAATAATAAAACGCAAAATACAAGCGGGGTTTATAAAGTAAAGAGGGAATCTGAAAAACAGAAGGGGCCTTCTAAAACAAGTATTATGCGCAATAAATTTGGATTAGACAAATAGATTTTACACATTGTATAAAAAAACTATATAAAATTATGTAATCATTATTCAAATATATAGAATAATGATTTCTGTGAATTTAATGGGTGGATTGGGTAATCAATTATTTCAAATATTTGCAACAATTGCATATGCAATTAAGCATAAACACAAATTTGTATTTCCATATTCCGACAAATTAGCACAAAGGGTAACATATTGGAATAATTTCATGTTATCATTGAAAATATTTACTACTGCAAATTTAAACAACCGCTTTACCAATGCGGATATTCAAAATATGGAAAATATTGGCGAGAAAGATTTTCGTTATAATGAGTTACCATCGAGTGACCCATCGAGTCCATTGAAACTAAATGGATATTTCCAGTCGTATAAATATTTCGAAAATGAAGTAGAACAAATATATGGGTTATTACGATTAGATAAACAAAAACAACAAATTATGGGAGAATACCCTGATTTGTTTTCTTTTGAAGGTAACACGGTGAGTATGCATTTTCGTTTGGGGGATTATAAGCATTTACAACACTATCATCCAATTATGCCTCCACAATATTATCAAAATGCATTGTCTACGATATTAGAAAAATCTTCGATTAACACTGCACGAGTATTATATTTTTGCGAAGAAGAAGATAATGATATTGTAATGCAATTTATTAATGTCTTAAAAATGCATTTTGATACTACTGAATATAAATTAGAATTTGTGAAGGTCGATGATAAAATTGCAGATTGGAAACAAATGTTAATTATGGGATGTTGCCACCATAACATTATCGCAAATAGTTCATTTAGTTGGTGGGGTGCATATATGAATTCATACTCTGATAAAATTGTTTGTTACCCATCATTATGGTTTGGACAAACTATGCACGAACATCATGGATTCAAGGATACACAAGATTTATTTCCTGAAAAATGGATAAAAACCTATGTATAAAAATTGTAAATTATACAAAAAATTGAAAAGGATTTTGTATAATTAATTTTGACAATAAATATAAACGTACCCTCATAATTATATAAATCATGAATCCTGTTCTTAAACAAGCTAAAAAAAATATGAAAAAACAATTCAATAAAATCAAAAATGAAATGATGGATTATGAATTGTACAAAGAATTCTATGATTTTATGAAATGTTCACCCATGATGCAAACTGTTATAAAAGAAAACCGTGAATTAAAAATGTTTAATAAAATTTTATTGGAGACTGTGGATGATTTGAAACAAAAACTTCGTGTGAAAGAACTTAGACATGTAAAAGTTAAAAAGGAAAAATTGGATGAAGTTGTTGATTTGACGGACGAAATTGAATCAATCGATTGTTCTTATGTAGAAAAAGAACCAAATATTGTATATGAATTAGTTGAAGAACATGTTGAATATAAAAAGGATACAACTATCGAAGAAGGTGAAATTGTTGAAGAAGAAGATGATTCTGTACTTTTCATGTTAGCCAATCAGATGGAAGAAGAAATACTGAAAGAACTTCATGCGAAAGAAGAAGTTGAAGAAGAAGAAGTTGAAGAACTCGAAGAAGAAGAAGAAGAAGAAGTTGAAGAAGTTGAAGAAGTTGAAGAACTCGAAGAAGAAGAAGAAGAAGTTGAAGAAGAAGAAGAAGTTGAAGAAGTAGAAGTCGAAGAAGAGGAAGAAGTTGAAGAAGAGGAAGCAGAGGAGGAAGAAGTCGAAGAAGAAGTTGAAGAAGAGGAAGCAGAGGAGGAAGAAGTCGAAGAAGAAGAAGTATACGAAATAACTATAAAATCAAAAACATACTATGTTACAAATGAAAAAAATGGCACAATTTATAGTGTAACATCCGATGGTGATATTGGCGATGAAGTTGGTAAATATGTAGATGGAAAGCCGGTATTCAAATGATTTCTATATGTTTTCTTCAATAAAATTATCTTTGTTTAGATGTGTATCTTTTGTTGTATTGTAAATATTGTAAATATTTTTTTTTTCGCATAGTTTTACCTCCCTTCATTTTTTTCTCATTTTTTTTATTTTCTGTGCCATCTTTTAATGTAATCGCTTTTTTTTTAATAATCTCATAATTTTTTGGATTCGATGCAAATTTGTCAAAATATGCCAATAATTTTTCATCACGATATTCACATTTAATTTTTTGCTGCTTTTGATAATCAAGCTTACCAATTATAACTTCCATATAAATAGTAATTTCATACATAGGCCTATTTTCTTTGTTACTAGTTATTTTAGTAACACCTATATTTAGTAATTCATTTTTTTTAATTATGTTTTCATTTATACCTTGTTTTGCAACATTAACAACTTTTTCTATAAATTCATTTCCTGTATTTTCAAAATAATATCTCATTAATTTAGTTAATTCTTTATTTGTAGATTCGACATTTAAAAAATTGTCTTTTATGTACTTTACCGTGTTGGTAAAAAAAGAATATTTACTTTTTTTCAATTCGGTTTTTAATATTTCGTTTGATTCAGTTTTTTCATCATCATAATATAAATAAATACCTTTTGTAAAATCACTGAATAGATACTGTTGCACTAATTGCAATGCTTTTATTTCATTCGATTTTTTTAATATTTTTTCCAATTTAATTTGTATCGAAGATACACCTGTTATACGATTTTCACGAATTGATGATTCAGAAAAAAATGTTTTGAGAGAATCCACTGAATTCATAATTTGTTTGAATGTAGTATTCAACTCTTGTGTATTTTTATCATCGAACACTATTTTTTTGTCTTCTATGTCTTTAAAAATTCCTATTATACTTTTCATTTCTTTAACCGCCTTATCTACATTTATATCGATTGCAAGCAGTTGATTTGATGAATATTTTGAAACATTTGCAATATTACTATAATTTCGATTGAACTTGTCTACTAATTGACTTAAATCTGATTTAATATCTTCTATCATTTTTTCAAAAAATGGAAATGTAGGATCAGTTATTTTTTCATATATTTTTGCACTGTCAATAACTTTAACCTTATTATTTTTTTTATCATGAAAGACAAAATCATTATTAGTATTTTTTGCATATTCTACTGGTATTTTTTCTGAAAAAATAATTTCTTTAAAATTATCATTATCCTTATATTGTAGTTTAATATAAGAATTTTCATCTTCAATTCCTTTATACTTCAAAAAATCTAATATAACAGGGTGTAAATTTCCACTAATTGCTCTTTTATTCGCAAATTGTTGAGCTATATTTGATGGATTTACATTCAAATCAAATAATATTTTATCTATTTTGTCCCATAATCTATTTACATCTATTTTATTTTGTTGTTCATCAACCGCTTTTTTAATTTTATTATTTTCATCTATAATAAAAAGCTTATTGAATAATTGTTCAATAATTGTTTTTCTATCATCCTCTCTGTCAACTAAAACAATATATTTTTTAATAACTTCTATTATATCATTTGTTAAATCGATTTTACTGTATGATATATTCTTTTGGTCTTCGATTTTTCTAACATCTTTATCTGTAAAATTTAATTCGTTTTTTTGCATAGATGTTATCAAATCGTTTTGAGCGTTTGTTATTTCTTCGTTAATAGTTTCTTTTTTTTCCGAATACCAATTATCATACTGTATTAGTTTATCAATTAAACCACGATATTTTTTATTATTGAATACATCATTTAACCATATAATTTCAGTAACGGTTGCAATACCTTGGGAAGTATTTATATAAGAATATTCACGAATAGCTTCTTTTTTTATATTGTATATTTGTCCAAAAAATGCAGAGGATAATGTGTCACTCGATGGAAAATATTTTTTATAATCATTTATTAATTGTTTTTTTATATATTTATCATACGAAGAATTTACGTTTGCAGATTGTGGATATCTCATTGGAAATAAAAACAACAAAGTCAAATAAATATTGTTATCAACAATGTCGTTTTCTTTCATAGTTGTATTTTTTTTTTTAGATTCATTCACCATTTCAGAAAAAAGATTGATATCAAAAAATGTACGAACAACTTTTCCATAATCTCTATTCAAATATGTTGACAAAACTTCTGGTGAATATGCAATGTCAGGTGTAAAATATGGATAATCAAACTCTTCTGTATTTGATGCATATTCGCCACTTTGAATAGGATTATTAATTGTTTTGTATTTTAATTCAAATGGCTTTTCGCCTTCTATATTTGTTTCTACATTTATATTTATTTTTTGAATAACAATATTTTCTTTGTTTCCCATACTTATAATATATAAATATTATTTTTACATATTATAACATATTTTAATAATTCATAAAAGCCTGGTATTGTTTTTCAGTATTCGTTTGTGTTTTTTGTTTTTCGAATCTCTCTAAAACATCCTGTGCTTTCTTGGCATCTTCTGGACTTACTATTGCATTATTATCAGCTAAAGATATATGATAGTCTGTAAATTGTTCAGGTAATACACAAAACATACTATCTTCGTTCAATAAGAAATCCATACACAATATAAATACAAGTGTAATGAACAAAGCAATATAAATATCACGGGTACCCATCCAAGTAATTGCAAATACTAAAATATCACGACTAAATGTATATTTCAAATAAGATTCCATGGTTTTACTCAATTTTATTGTAACAAACTTGGATGCAATATTAAGCGTTATTATCATTAATCCTGCAAATATTTTACTATCATTCATTGCTTTAATGTTATTGTGTAAATAATCTAACATAGAGGATACAATATTTTCGGATTTATTAACCATTTATATATATAGTTATCAAGAAATTATTTGTAAGTAGAAAATGGTTCGCTTACTACTCCAATAGCGGGAGTTGTATTAGATTCACTTGTATTGAATACATTTTTTGGCATCTTTGACACAACGTCATTTGAATTTACTGGTTTCATTAAAGCATCTTCATTTTTAATTTTTTCTTCAATAATTGAGAAATTACATGTATCACTACATGGATTGCATGGTTCGTTTTCATATTTCAATTCAGGAAAAATATGAGGTGCTATTTCATTTTTGACAGTGATATTTTTGAATTTGAGTTCTCCTTTTTTACAATTTTGATTTTTAAAATAAGTTTTAATTTGATTTTTTGAATTAGGCTGTTGTTTAAGTTCATCGTATAAATCACTATAATTTGTAAATGCACTTGTTTCTTTTTTAGGAGCAGTATTCATAATTTTTATTATATCAGTTGAATTCGTTGCGACGTCTGATTTCACTGTACTAATGTCGGTTTTTATTGTATTTATATCAGCTTTTACATTAGAGATATCTGTTTTGAAATCGGTAATATCGGTTTTTACACCTTTAATATCTTTTTTTAAATTTGAAATGTCATTTTTAATATCACCAACTTTTGCATCTACTTTTGCATCAATTTTTGTATCAATTTGTTGCATGATATTATCAAATGGCCCGGCGCCTTCTTGAAAACCTTCTAAATTAACCATATTGATTTTCAAATTACTGCGGAATTCTACAAAATCAAACTGGTAATATAATATTACTAATAAACATGCTAATAATCCATATAGTATATTACATGAAATATAAAATAAAATAATGGATACGGCGACTAATCTTCCTAAAATAGTATGACTAAATTCTATTGTGTCTTCTTTATATAAAAATAATATAGATACCAATATTATCGGTAATAATTTTATAATAATATCTTTCATTATATATTTTCCATATATTTTTTGCATAAAAAAAGGACTTTGATTAAAATTACAAAATATAAAACTACAAAAGTACAAAGACTAAAAACTATCTATTTCTAATATACTACATAAATTATTGTATTCTTCCACATTTTTGGTTTCCAACGCCTTTACATCAGCTCTGCATAATGCACATGATAATGGTTTACGGGCATTTTTAGATATAGAAATGCTTTTAATAACACAATCCTTGCAGAATGAATGATTGCAATTGGTAATAAGTATATCAAACTTCTTCTGGTCAGTAAGGCAAATAGGACATTCTTGTTGTTCTTCCAATTCATGTGATTGTTCAGTGCATAACATAATGGGGTGTATGTCCATCTTCCAATCTGGTAGTGGTTCAGCCTCGAAATCCAAGAACGGCATTGTAAGTCTACTGATTATATTGAATATCAAATGATTGTTAGTAAGCATGACTGCAATAACGGGGTCCATTAACATAAATATACTTTTCATCCAAATATTTCCCAAAAATACATCAAATGGTTGACTGAATTCCAAACGATAAAGTCTCCATAAATCATTATTTATATTTTCAATGAATCGTAATGTTGCGTATATTGGTAAATTTTGGTCAACAATAAAAGTCAAATAATGTTTGATATATAAACAAGTATATTCTCTTATGTCCGTTTCACTCGATTCCATAGTTATATCGGTAGTTGTTTGAATATTTTTATAAACTACATAATATTTTTTCAATAAATCTACATAAAACTTTTTTTTCAGAGTCATTGTTATCCCAAATGGAATACATATCACACGTAACAGTTTCAAAGGTCTGGATTTCAAATATCTCTCAATTTCAAGTTCATCATCTAAATGACGAATCGTATGTTCAAGTACTTGAATGTTTTCTTGAATACTCACATGATTGCATGTACGGATGTCGTGTCCTGGTAAATTGCAAAATGAACAGTTTCTCATTTTCACATAAATATTGATATTGTTGGTATTGGTTTAGATACAATATTTGTTTTCATAAAAAAGTAGTTCAATTTTCTGTATTTTTCATTATAAATAAAATTTAGAGATAATTTGAAAATGAAAATAATAATGTTTTTATGTTGAAAGTGGTATAAATAAATTTCTACTGATTTTTTAAGTATTTAATAATAAAAATGTCGTTATTAATGTCGGCTTCACCGTGGACAAATGGAAATACAGAAAATAAAAAAAGACCATCGACCATGAGAAAAACTATGAAAATGAGACCTTATATGAATGGTATAGGAGAACCAGATGAATATATAAATGAAGAACCTGAATTAAGGCAACAATTGCCTCCTTCAATCGAAGATGTTCAATCGCATAATGATACACGAACTAATCAAGTAAGTGATTTGATTAATAAAATAACTTCGTTGAATACTGAGAATGATGGACAACATTTAGCGAATTTCAATCCTATGCCAAATCCTATGTTAAATAATAAAAAACCAGAAAATCAAGTTGATATTCGTACTACAAATGGGGAATTGAGTCCCAGTGATTTAATGCCAAATAATCCGTATCAAGTTTCCCTTCCCAATATAGTGAAAAATGGGAATCCTGCAAATTCTATGAATTATTCGGCGAATGATAGTAATTTAGGAAAATTGAGTAGTTACAATACCAGTTATCAACCTTCCAATATTCCTTATTATGCAAAAATGGGGCTCGGTAATGGTGACCCTAACGATAAACTTTTAGAGAAAATCAATTATATGATACATTTATTGGAAGAGCAACAAAGTGAAAAAACAAACAATGTTATGGAGGAATTTGTTCTTTATACATTTTTAGGAGTATTTATGATTTACATTGTAGATTCTTTTGTGCGCGCTGGAAAATACGTTCGATAGATATTTATTGGAAACATTATATCGGTATTATTATATAATATGAGTTCTTCTGATAATAATACTCATAGTACTGCTAGTACTGCTACTATTACTCCTAGTAGTAATGCTAGTATTACTCCTCCTACTCCTCCTACTCCTCCTACTACACCTGCACCTGCTGCGAATAACTGGTTGGATTATTTTAGAAATTTGATACCAGGTAATGCAAAAAACTCAACCGGAGGTAAGCAGAAAAAATCACAGCATAAAGGTGGTTCTAAGAAGAACAATAAAAAACAACGAAAATCCAAGAAATCAAGAAAATCCAAGCACTAAAATAAAACACATGTTTATTGCATACCCAATGTATGAAATAAACTCAAATCATAACAAAACCAGAGAATCTTTTGCTAAATATGGAGAACCGGGCACTACAAAATTATACAAATAATACGCGTTATTTTGTTCCATGATTTCTTTGTTCATAATTCTGAAAAACTCCCAAATATAACTATTATGTGCAATGTTCTCAAACAACACAATTTTATAATGTGTTTTCCAAGTTATCATTTGTAAACTATGTAGGAATCCCAAATAAAACAATCGTATATTACTACAATTCAAAATGGAACCTATACACTGAATTGCAGACCCATCATCATTTTCATATTGTACTTTTGCATCTTTGAAGGCATACATCCCGAGAACATGTTTCTGTTTTTTCAATAAATACACATAGATATTACTAGTATCAATCATTTTTTTTAGAGATCCGATATCAGGTATTGCTGCGAATTTGAAAATTTGGCTATTTTTCAAAAATGTATACAAAAAATCCACAAAATCCCCAAAATTCGTTTTGTCTACTTGGCTCATGAAACAGTGTTCAGGTAATTTATCAAATTTCATAGTAGGTATTTGAAAAGTATAGGATGTATATTTCGCGATTGGAACAATTCCATGTGAAAGTTCGCCCTCTTTTTTGAATAAACTAATGAGAACCCCGGGGTTTTTGATTCGCTGGTTATATTCATGTGTTTGAATAATATTTCTGCTTAATTTTTTGTGTTTGAGTTCTCGTTTTACACATAAATAATCCCAAAAATAGCATGGATATTTTATATATCCACCCGATTTATTGAGAACAAATATAGAAATAGAACGCGAGGTCATTAGGCCAATCGGAACATTGGTGTATATTAATTGTTTTTCTTTTCCATCTTCATTTTGTTCTCCATAATTGTATTGTTTTTCATAATATATCGAGAACAATGATGAATGGTTCTGTCCAGTAAAATATTCATTCATATGTTTTTTAGTAACTGTGAATAGGACTTGGTCAGATGGTATATAATGTGATATCAATAAATCGATTACTGGTTCCATTTGCGAATCCTGCAAATCTAAATAATCATGGGTTTGAATGTTCTCAAAATTACAAAATTTCGTTTTCATTGGAAAGTTTTTTTGAATAATAAATGGAGAACTTGTCCATTTTCTCCAAAAATCGTACGAGTGATATACTGGCTGCGTATTCCAAAAAGGATATCGAATCTTTATATAGAAATAAATGAAGAGAATGCAACCAATGAATCCAAACAAAAACCATCGTGGATGAATATTGGACAATGATTGGTATATGATATTATTTCCTAAATATGTGACTCCTCTGTAAAAAAGATGTTGCAAATAATATAAAAATCTATATAAATAACCATAAAAAATCATAAAATTAAAATTGTAAAACATTAGAACCTATAAAAAATGCATAAAAAAATCGTGTATTTTTTACACATCTTTATTTACAATGTTCGTTCCAAAATATACAAAAATTGATTTTCATCACCATTCATTGATTTCATATTAGCTTTTCCTTGAACGATAAACCCATTTGTCTTTGCAATTTTCAATATGTTATCAATTGGCTCCATAAATAGGGTCAACTCATTTTGTCGTATATTATTTGTAGCCGCATCAGTAAATGTCTCTTTAACAACTACGGTATTATCATTTTTGAAATCATATTTTGCACGGTAATTAAAATCAATAAAATCGATATAAGTGTCAGTTATGCGTGATTTCGAATAGTTTTGCGGATTTGATATATATGATTTTCCAGCAGAAACAGTTGCATCAAATTTGGAAGGTTCTACTAAATGAAGTATTAAATATCCTCCTGGTTTCAACCAAAAATAACAATTATTGAAAAACTTGGATTTGTTTTCTATTTCATATATTGTTTTATTTACACATAATACATGTGAAAATGTACTCTTTTCAAATGCTAATGAGTTAGATGCATTCTCACATTTACATTCATTCTCTGGAAATTTCTCTTGACATTTATCCACCATGGCTTTTGATTTATCAATACCATATGCATAATGTCCAGTGGACTTTAATTTATTTACTAAATCTCCTGTACCACTACCAACATCTAAAAACACACTTTCATTCGATGATTGTGTATTAGAATGAATGAATTTCAATAAATAATCAACTTGGTTCTCTGGTTTATGTAGTTTATCATATATTTCTGCATAAAAAATGTCATAAATGTTTTCATCGCGTTTCAAAACAAATTTATCTTTTTGTTCAAATCCTTCTTTGCCAAATTGAGAATAATAAAATTGTTTATAAAATGTGATACCCAATATAACAATCAATAATATAACTAATATTCGCAACCATGTTTTATTCGGATTTTTGGTTGTTAATAATGAATATAGATTAGAAAACATGATATTATATATTATATAATATTATACTTTTATGGATGTTTTTTTTGCTAAATATATTTGATTTACATGTTTCGTAATTGGGTTCTTGTATGATTAAAAAATGTATCGTTACCGATTTGAGTATTCTCTACATTTGTATATGTTCTACCTACAAGTTGTGGTTTTGAGAACAAATCTGGATGAGGTTGAACACTTGGTTTGGAAACAACAGTAGTTTTATATAAATCACTATTGGATGATGGAACATATACACCTTGGTCGGCGCCATGTTGTAATGAAAAATATTGATTACGAAGATTGGTTTCAATATCAACATTGGACAAGAATCCTTGTGGTGGAGCGCGAGCATTTCCCGGATTGAAATTTTGTTCAATATCAAATTTTGGTTGAGGTACTATCTTTTCATTTGGAAGAGCACGTCTATCAATAATAGGAAACAAAGCATATTTTGTAGGAACTGGACGTGGGTCAAAATTGGCTTGTAATGGTTGGTCGGGAAAAAATCTATCATACATACGTTCATTCAATTCATCAGTTCGTTCAAATTGACCATACAATATTCCATTAGGAATACCATATATACTTGAATTATTTTGAATATCCATTTTGCTAAATATAATATAGTTATATATATTATAACTTTTAAAAAATATAAAAAATATTTAGCATAATTCTATAATACTATGCAAAATCAAGTAACAATAGTAACGGCTTTTTTTGATATAAATCGTGAAGGGAGAGGAGATGGGCGTAAGATATCTGAATACAAAGACTGGATAGAGAAAACACTTCAATTGAATTGTAATTTGTATGTCGTAACCGAAGAAAAATTCAAAGATTTTTTCGTAGAAAATCGCCCTAAACAATATCCAATGGAAATGAAAATAATGGATTTCAAAGATTCTTATTATTACATGTATTATGAAAAAATGAAAGAAATATTAGAAAATGATTATTATAAAAATAAAATCAAAGACCCAAAACGGGTTGAATGTGTATTACCGGAATATAATATAATTCAATATTCTAAATTTCATTACTTGAAATTAGCAATAGATTCGAATCCATTTAAAAGTGATTATTTTTTCTGGATGGATGCAGGATGTTCTCGTTTCTTTTTGGATGTTGATATTTCAAAACCATATCCAAGTCAAAATGTAATCACATATTTGAATAACAATCCCAATAAATTTATTATTCAAAAACGACGGGATTTAGAATATTTTCCAATAGACGACAATTTTATTTGGAAATCGGATAATTTGTTATATGGCACCATGTTTGGAGGGGATGCAATTGTTATAAATAAAATATCTGAATACCTAGAAGATGTAGTAATAAATATAATGTTCCCAAATAGAAATATAAACAATGAACAATTAGCATTGGCAATTATTTGGAAAAAACATCCCGAACTATTTTTTTTAACAAACAATTCACCACATTCTCATTTAATTTTATTTAAATTATTATCGTTATGATAAATATATAAATATATAGCTATATATATATATATATAAATGGACCCCACAATTACTATTGTAACTGCTGTTTTTGATGTAAATTTTGGAGATGGACAATGGATACAGAAAATGTTACAATTGAATTGTAATTTATATGTAGTTACCGAAGAAAAACACAAAGATTTTATTTTACAAAATCGTCCTCAACAATATCCAATCGAAATCAAAGTCATCGATTTCAAAGATTCACAATATTATAAGTATTATGATAGAATCAAACAAATTTTAGAAAGCGACTATTACAAAAATAAAATAGAAAATCCTACCCGAATTGAGTGTACATCACCAGAATACAACATATTACAATATTCAAAATACAATTACATGAATATGGCAGCAGAAGCAAATCCTTTTCAAAGTATCATGTTTTTCTGGTTAGGTGCATCTTCTTCTGAATATCTTGATAATATGATTCTTTCATCCCAATTTCCAAGTAAAATAGGAATAAATAGAGTAAAATCACAAAAAAAAATACTTTTTACACAAGATAACAATTTATACAAATACAATATTGATGGCGATTTTATATGGAAATCAGATAAATTATTATATAACGAAATTTTCGGCGGTGACGCAGAAGTTCTTCAAATTATTGCAGAAAAAATGGAGAATACATTTGTACAAGAGATGCTTGATAATAACAATGTAAATGATGAATCAGTTGCATTAGTATTAGTTTGGAATAAAACTCAATTAAATAAAGTATTATTCGCATTATGTAATAATCCAACAAATCACATGTTTTTAATGAAATTATTATCATAAATTTCCAATAAATATATAAAAAACTAAATAAAAAGAGTTTGTTATATATTACTATATGAAAACCGCTGTATTATTTTTTGGTGAAATTCGTGGTGGGGAGAAAATTTGGCAAAATATATATGATAATGTAGTAAAACCAAACAATGCTGACGTATTTATGCATCACTATTATTATGACAACAATTTTTTAGAAAAGCAATCACCAGGTTTGAATGAATCATATAGAAAATATCACAAAAACAAGGGTGTTCATTTCAATCCACCTTCAAAATTATTTGAAATTTTCGAACCAAAACAATGTTTATTTGAAAAAAATAGAAATGATTATCATGAAAATGATGAATTCACGGAAATATCAAAGAAAACGACACACGATTTTTTTGGAGAAGGGAATCCGAAAAAAGAACATATTATGATGGCATATAATACAATTCGTAGTCAATCATATTCAAGAAAACAGGTGATAGAATTGAAAAAGAAATTTGAAGAAGAAAATGGTTTCAAATATGATAATATTATTATTACACGACTTGATATTAATATTTTCAAACCAATGACTATTGTTCAAAAAATACCAGATATAATAATTGCCCGAGAAATGTCATTTGAAGCAATATATGAACAAATTATTATGACTTCTTCATCTGTAATGGATATATTAGCGAAATTTCACGATGAGGTGGTTGAATTATACAAGAAACATATAAAACCAAATCATCCGTTTATGCAAAATGAATATTTTATTACATTGTTTATAAAAAAAAATGGAATTAATATTAGTCATTGCGATTTTCCATTGGATTATTCACCTTCTCGAAATGGGTTATCCAGGTTCAATGTAGATTATGTTACGCCTGAAAATGCTTCTACAATAAATCAATTGTATTGAATAAAAATATAAAGTTTTCTTCATTTATATTTTTATATTTTTTCTAATATACAATGTTTTCAAAAGTAATTATTTGGGGATTTCCATTACATACGCATACACATAGTTATATTCATTATGGATGGTTCAAAGGATTCAAACATTTAGGTTATGATACATATTGGTTTGATGATAAAAATTACCCTACGGATTTTGATTTCAATGATTGTTTATTTATAACAGAAGGATATGCTTCTGATAATATTCCCATTGTTTCTACTTCTATTTATTTTGTACATATAGCAATAGAACCTGAAAAATACATAAATAAAGTAAAACGATTTATAGAAATACGATATTTGGTGGATGGGATAAAGGATTGTAATTACAATTATATTCTAAACAAAGATAAATGCAATAAAATAAGTAATTGCACATATTATGAAAAACTCCATGATAATGGAGGTTTAGCAAAACATCACTACAATCCTATACCAATGGAATATGAATGTCTATATACGTGTTGGGCAACCGATTTATTACCGTATGAAATTTTGGAGGAAAATATTTATAAACCAAAAGAAGAAAAAATATATTGGTTTGGTAGCGCAAATCAATATAATACTCGTGAAATTGCGATTTTTCATGAAGAGTGCAAAAAAAATGGTATAGATTTTGAATCAAACGACCCATGGCAAAATCCATTACCATTTCATGTTGTACAAGAATATACAATGAAGTCATATATGTCCCCAGATTTTCGTAGTTCAGGGGATCATATAAAAAAAACATTGGGTCAAACTGGTACATGTCACAAACAAATAGGATATATAGCTTGTAGATTACTAAAATCTATCAGTTATGGACATTTAGGTATTACAAATTCGCGTCATGCATTTGAACTATTAGAGAAAAAAGTTATTTATAACGATAATGAGGCAATGTTATTTTATGATGCAATCAACGAATTGGATAATTATGAATTAATAAAAGAACAAATGAAAATCGTGCGTGAAAACCATACATATTTGAATCGTATTCAGGATTTACTTGCAGTTCTAGAAAAATAATATACTAAATAATTATAAAAACTTAAATATAATTATTTATATTAATACAATAAATATAATAAATGACTAAAAAATCGTGTATTATATTTGGAAATTGTCAAGGCAGCGCTGTGCGCCAGTTTTTAGAATTTTCGAATTTTTATGATATGTATAATGTGAATACATATGCAAATTGGGAAATGATAAAAAACAACGAATCTATTCCAATCCGCTATTTACAAAATGCGGACTTAGTAATTTATCAACCATTATCCGATGTACATAATTGTTATTCTACTAATAAAAACAACCCAGAATCGTTTTTCAATATATTGAAAGATACTTGTAATACAATTGCATTCCCACGAATACATAACAATGCAGTTTTTCCTATTTTCAAAAAACGTAAATATGGAAATGAAATTTATGGTCGCATTAAAAATAATGTTTCGTGTGTAGATGAGCTAATGTATTTATATGATAATAATTTAATCGATTATGATTTTAAAAATAGAATGTTGGAAAATTACGAAATTAGCAAAAAAAAAGAGGTGGATTGTGAAGTTAAAATAATAGATTTTATAATGAAAAATATACACAAAGAAAAGTTATTTTTAACTTTGGACCACCCAACCTCATTTGTATTCAGTGAAGTAACCAGACAAATATGTGATATTTTAGATTTAGATTATAATGTTGAAAAAGGAAATTCTTGTCCAGAAAATATGGTTGGATTACCAGATTCAGTATATGACCGTGAAGATAAACAATATCCAATTTCTAGATATGCAATTGATTATTTTGGGTTCGAATATGTAAAAAATGAACACCCCGATGCAAATAATTTTTACAAATTCAATACTATTCAATATTTTTTACAAAAATAATATACATATAATATAATTATTTTCTAAAATATATAAAATAATTATATCATATCATCTATAAAATGCAAACACAACATTTTGGCGCATATTTACAATGTTATAAAAATCCATATGCTACATATAAATGTTTAGAATCTTTTCGTAAATTTTACCCAGATAATACGGTTGTTCTCCTTTCTGATAATGGATATGATTATACTGAAATGGCTAAATATTTCAAATGCATATATATACATTCTCATGAAAATGTTCAATTTATATATAAAGACTCAAACGATATAGGTAAATTTGAAAATACATTTAAATTGATTGACCGTGTAATAAATGCATTTCAACTATGTAATGAAGAATATATTATGTGGTTAGAAGACGACGTGTCTATAAATAACCGAATCACAGATACGTTTATGTATGAAATAAACGGATTTTGTCCAAATCGTTTATCCGATACATCTGTTGAACGATTGCGAGAAAAATATACTAGTATTGACTCTAATAAAAAATATCATTTCACTGGACACGGCGGAAGTATTTTTAATAAAAATTTTTTAATTGAATCTATGCAAAATAAGGTTATAATCCATGATATTCTAGAAAATTGGATATATTATGAGTTACCATCAGATATTGCACAAGATTTTTTATTTTCTGTTATTATTACTTTGTCTGGTGGAACAATCGGTCCATATCAAGGTCATTATGATGGTTATAATGGATTAAACCGTGATATTACTGTTCAACATCAATACAAAGTTTGGTATAATGTTCCACTACCAAATGAATTAAAATTTTTAATAAAAGAGGATGAAACAATTAAAAACAATGTAGAAAAAAAAAACATAAAACCAAAAATGCAATTTATATAAAAAAGTTATAAATATAAAGATTATTTTTATATTTATAAAAATGAAGTTACTCCATTTAACTTTCCATCTTGGATGTGAATTAGAAATAGAATATGTTTTCAAAAAATTAGGCCATGAAATTACAGCTATGAAATTTGACGATGGAATTACTGACCCGAATAGCACTCCATATGTACAAACAAAAATGTATGAAGTTACACATAAACGAGCACAAGATTGTTGGGAAAAATACAAAGATTATTTTAACACATTCGATGGTATCATAACATCGGATACATGTCCTACATCTCGTACATTCTTACAAAATAATTGGTCAAAATTACTGATAATATGGGTATGTAATCGATTTGATTATGCTATTCAACCTGAATATTTAGACCCTGAATTTTACACTTTATTACGTTCAATAAAAGATAGAAAAAATGTCTATATTTTTGGTAATACATTTATCGAGAACATTTATTCAGTAAATGTAAAAAACGTAGATATTGGTAATTTTGTTATCAAACCATTGGGAAAAAATAAAATTTCTGATTTTATGTATAAAACATATTCTCATGATGAAGCTAATGTCTTTTATGTACCACCTTACCAAAATGAAACCGTTTTATTGAATTTATCAGAAAAATTAGAATCGTTAGGTATTGAAAATAAATGTGAGAAATTCAAAGACCATATTTCTGAATTATTAGGCTATAAAGGTATTATATGTATTCCATATGCATGGTCAACTATTGCATTTTTTGAAAGGCTGCAATTAGGGTTAGTAACGTTTATACCAAGTGAACGATTTTTGATTGAATTATTTAAGGAAGGTAAATATTGGTTTCAACCGCCATTTCATATTGACCATCCTGAATTATTACAAGTATCTGAATGGTACGCAGCGGAACATAGAGATTTGATGGTATATTTCGATTCATGGAATGATTTAAAATTAAAAATAAAAAATACGAATTATCAAGAAAAAACTAAAACAATATTAAATTATGCCAGAATGCATGAAAAAGAAACCTTGGAAAGGTGGAATCATGTTATAAACGATTATTTACGGACGATGCAACTTGAATCGACGATTCAACCATCAAATTTACAAAGTCCTTTTACAAATACTGAAAAAGATATAAACGTTGACCCTGTCGTAAACGTTGACCCTGTCGTAAACGTTGACCCTGTCGTAAACGTTGACCCTAATAAAAATTATGATAATAAAGTTACTATAATATTGACATGTACAGTAAATCGTCAATCTAAAATAGTAGAACGTATACCAGGAGGACAATCTGATGAAAAAGAACGTTCAGAAACTTACATAAAATCTATTAAAAAATGGTTATATGAAACATCTCTTCCTATCGTCGTGGTTGAAAATTCTGGATATGAATTTCCCGAATTGGAATTTGAAAAAGAAATGTTCAAAGAACGTTTTGAAATGGTTTTGTATAACGAAACAACTTTACGAGAAGCGGCATATTTGAAAGATAATCATTCAAAAGGGACCCATGAAGTTTTTTCAATATATTATGCAAAACGTCAATCGAAACTCATTATGCAATCTGCATGTAATTTTATTATTAAAGTTACAGGTAGATTTTATATTCCAGAATTTGAAAACTATTTGAAAAAACAGGATTTATCAAAAATTCAAGCATTACGACAAAATAGAGCATTGAGCTGCCAAATTGTCGGATGCCACATAGAAATGTTTAATTTCATTTTCAACAAACGTTGTTTTTATAGAGAAGAATATGCTAAATATGAAAATGATTACATTGAAATTCTTTACAAAGATAAAATTGATAGTTTACCCAAAGAAAATATCATAATTTGTCATGTATTTAATATAGAACCCACATCTGGTGGATGTGGTGGAACAGTTACATATTTATAGATTTTCTACGATTTCCATGTATTTTTTAACTTCTATACTAATATCAAATTGAGTTATCCCATATTCACGAATGGTTTTTCGTTGTGAACCAGATATTTGTTTATTTTCAATTAATTTTTGTTTTATATATTCTAAATCATCTATTTTATTATCTTCTATGATGGTAATAAAATCCAATGTTTTATCTAAATTTTCGGCTGACGATTTGTTCACTACTATTCCTAAACCAGCTATCAACGCTTCTTTTACGACAAGAGGGTCTGCTTCGCCCTCACTGATTAACAGTAAATTCGTATAATCCGTTAAATGTTCGTGTATTTTATTTCTCGACCATTCGCCTAAATAATTCGGCATCCAAGTTTTGAAATTTGGGTCGGCATTATTTCCGACAAAATCAATACTTTCTATATTCTGGAATTTGGATTGGTTTTTTCGGGGCGTTATTTTTCCTAAATAAATCGTTTTGTCTAATTTTGGAAAAAAGGAAAATTTGAAAAGAGAACTATTTATTCCATTTTTTATTTTACGAATATATGAATGATTTGCGCCATACAATAAAAATGCATTTACATCTTTATCTGCTAAAACAAAATTATAAAACTGGTCTTGGTTTGTTAAAAATGAAAAAACACGGTTATATCCATCATTTACATGTTTATTTATTTGGTCAATGTACGGATAATGACTTGTAATTGCGATTTTAGGACATTTCAAATGATGTAAAATACTATAAAATACATCATAATGTAAATGGACAAAATCAAATTTACCATTGTTAACAGTGTTTACAATTTCGAGCATATTTTTCGTATTTATGATAGTAACGTCATGACCTAATTTATATAATTCGTTGTAATAATCCCATATCAATATTTCAACCGCACCCCAACCTGGTGGCGGTATTGGCATAATACCCGGACCAATAAGCGCGATTTTCATACGACCTATAATGATTGTATTAAATATTTTTTATATGAAAATAAAATATTTATTTATTCTGTTTTGCCAGAAATTCCAAATAATCTTTTGGATGACCATTGAATCCCCCACTATTTGATGTAGTTTCCTTAGATGTCTTGTGTTTTTTCAAAAAATCAATATATGCATCTGAATATTCAACTTTTTGTCCGAATGATTCTGGTAATTGACTACGAACCTCTGGTGGTAAATCATTTAAACCATTTCCTTTTGGAATCGGTTGTTCTACTGGGACTTCTGGTTTATCATTTTCTTGAATTGTATATTCAATACCGTCGTTATTTTGGGATGACATTTATATACAAATATATATAATTGATTTTTATATTATTTTTTCTTAAAATTTATAAACAAGTTTCTATATATTTTTCAATAATTTTACCCCATGCAAAATTATCCATAGCATACTGATGAATTTCTTGGCGCATTTCAATAGATATCAACCGATTCTCTATAATTTTGCGATATACAAATGGCAAATCATTCAACTTATCATTCGGTATAACAGTTATAAACGGTTTTGATAAATCTAAATTTGCGGATGCACATTCACTTACTACAACGCCTAATCCTGCTATCAAACCCTCTTTAACGACAAGCGGGTCGGCTTCGCCCTCGGATAATAATACCAAATTCCCATAATTGGTAAGATTTTTATACAAGGTTTGTTTATCCCATTCTCCAAGATAGTTTTCATTGTTTATGTCAAAATCGGAATCCTGATAATTACCAATAAAATCAATTCCATGTAACTTTTGATAGTTATATTGTCCTTTGCGTTTTTCTATTTTTGCGATGTATACGCTTTTATTTGGATATGTCGGATTTATTGTAAAATCAAATAAATCTTCACGTGCGCCATTACAAATAACATTGATTCTTTTATCAAATCCACATTTTCTATATACATCTTTTATATCATTGCTTATTACATTCAAAGTTACTCTATTCTGATATCCAATTACTTTTTTAAAAAAATTATTGTAGTAATATGAATATTGACTGGCAAAATGTGGATGTGTAATATATGCATAATGACTTGTATACAATATGCGTGTACATTTCAAATAAGGTGCTATTACGATATAATCATCATACATAATATGTATTACATCCGGCATAGTATTATTACATAAAGTGATGACTTGTTGTAAATTTGGCTCATTTATAATGGTACATTTAATTCCACGCTTAATCAGATTTTCATGATAGTCCCATATTACTGCTTCGACCGCACCCCATCCAGTTGGAGGTATTGGCTTTAAACCTGGACCTATTAAATAAACATGCACCATAATATATCTATATTTATCAATATATTATTAAATATTTTAATTATAATATAAATATATTGTTTTATTATTTCAATACAATAAATGAAAAAAAATAACTATATAGTTTCTTTGACTACTATTCCTGTAAAATTTGATAACTTATATTTAACAATTGATAGTATTATTAATCAAACATTTTTGCCTGATAAAATAATTATCAATATTCCAAAAATATATAATTTTAGAATGAATTCGACATGTATATCACAAAATAAAATAGATGAATTCGTAGATAAATATTCAAAAAATAATGTTTTCGTAAACATGGTCGACCAAGATTTTGGTCCAGGAACAAAATTATTAGGACTTTTTCATTCAAATATAATAGAAGAAAGCGATGATATGTATATTATTTTAGTAGATGATGACTTGATATATAAGCCATATATGATTGAATATTTTGATAATTATACAAAATGTAATGATAATATAGATGTAGCTTCATATTACGTTTATAATCATGAAGGTATAAATGTGGGACAAGGTGCAGATGGTTTTTTTATAAAAAAAAATACATTGAATGTTTTTTTACAATATTATAATGTAATAAACGAGGAAGATTATATCCATTATCATGACGATTTTTATATATCATACTATTTTCATTTGATAAACAAACACATTTATTTTATTCAACCTCCACATTATTGTTTAATATATGATTTATCAATTAATAGTGATATAGATGCATTGCGAAATTTAGAAGGTAAATATAATCGAGGTAATTTAAATGTAAAATCAACCGAAATATTGAATAATTTAAAAAATAATGACAAGTTTACATTTTTATCTAATTTATAAATATAATATAAAAATATGACAAATAATTATTTATTATGACAACAATCGTTACATCCTATTTTCAATTGAATCAATCAAAAGCCTCTCATTTACAATATATTGAATGGATGAAAAATATGCTAATGATTGATAATAATATGGTTATTTTTTGCGATGAAAAATCAGAAGAAATTATATACACTTTACGCACTGGTAAACATGATAAAACCCGGATTATTATTACCAATTTCAAAGATTTTTACTCATATAAATATGCAAATCATTTTTTAGAACATTACAAAATGGATAACGAGCAACATGTGGGACATAATATGTTTTTGTATATGATATGGAGCGAAAAATCCAATTTTATGAAAAGGGCAATCGAATTGGACCCATTCAAAACCGAATATTTTTTATGGGTCGATATTGGCTGTTTCAGAAGAACCAATACAGAATACATAAATTGGCCAAATCCTCAAAAAATTAAAAACATAGATAAAAGAAAGGTCCTACTTTTATTGGTGCAATCATTTACACATGATGAATGGCAATGTAATCGTCTAGAAAAACTTCCTTCATTTCAATCCGCAAATCGTATTGGCGGTACTATTTTTGGTGGTGGAAAAGACGTTTTATTGAAATGGCATGAAAAATACTATGAAATGTTGGAATATTTTATATCCATCAACAGATTCATTGGTAAAGACCAAAGTATCATAAATTCCGTTTACTTACTGAATAAACAAATGTGTGAATTAATAACCTGGCAACCGGGTTGCCCTGACCCATGGTTTTACTTACAAGAATATTTACGTTGAAAACTAAAAAAATAAATGATAATAATATTATAACATTATGAATATTATTATTCCATTAGGGGGAAAAGGAGAACGTTTTGCAAAAGAGGGTTATACAAAACCGAAAGCATTAATCGATGTATTTGATAAAACAATGATTGAAACTGTTATTGATAATTTAAATATAAAAAAAGATTACCAATTATTTATAATTTATAATCCATATTTAGACGAAAATGACTTTGGGTTCTCGACTTATATAAAATCAAAATATCCGACGGTTCATTTAATTAAATTGGAAAATGATACGAAAGGTGCAGCAGAAACCGTTTATTTAGGTATTGAATCTATTTTCAAAAATTACCACAATAGAACCGATATATTTTGGAATAAAACGATTTTACTTGATTGTGATACATTTTATACAGAAGATATACTGACTATATTCCGAAATTCTCTCGATAATATGGTTTTTTATACTAAAAAATACAATGAACCTCCAATATATTCATATATAACATTAGATAGCGAAACAAATACAATCACAAATATTGCTGAAAAAGATAAAATTTCTACAAACGCAAACACTGGTGCATATGCATTTACATGTATGACATTATTACATAAATATTGCAAAATAATCCTGGATGAAAAACTATTTTTCAACAATGAACCATATACTTCATGTGTAATTTCTAAAATGTTGGAAGACGAGCATAAATTTGTTGGAGCAAAACTAAATGAAAAATGTGTTTTTTCACTAGGAACACCAAGTGAATTAAAAAGGTATACAGAAAATACGCATGGATTTCTATTTGATTTAGACGGAACATTAGTTATTACTGATGATATATATTACGATACATGGAAAGAAATATTAGACGGTTATAATATCACACTAACTCATGAAATATTCAAAAAATATATACAGGGAAATAATGATAAATATGTGGCAAAAACTTTGCTTTCTAATATAAATGTCAATTTAGAAGAATTGTCTAAAAAAAAAGATTGCATTTTTCTACAAAATATAGATAAAATTGTAGTTATTGATGGGGTTCTCCAATTTATTCAAAATATACACATGGTGGGACATAAAATTTGTATTGTTACAAATTGCAATAGAGTTGTAGCTGAACAAATTACAAAACATATTGGTATTTACAAATACGTTGATTATATTATTGCAAATGGTGAAACTGAACAAGCAAAGCCAAGTCCTATGCCTTATTTGTATGCAATGCAAAAAATCAATATGGAATCTTCGAAATGTTTTATTTTTGAAGATTCGAAATCCGGATTATTAAGTGCTAAATCTTCCAATCCTAAATGTTTGATTGGTATCAATACTGTATACACGAATTATGAACTTGAAAATACTGGTGTAAATTTATGTATATCAAATTATAATAATATTGATATTAATGATTTGTTCTCATATAACAATGAAGAAATCGATAATATTAAAAAATGTATAAAGGAATCACTTCCATTTGATATTACCGACATCATTATTGTTAATGACAAGTTAAAGGGTGGATTTATTGCAGATGTAAATCAAGTGCGAATTATCAAAATAGATGGAGAAGTGATTAATGCGGTTTTAAAAATCGAGAACAATCATGTTTCTGACTTATCTAAAATGGCAAATGCATTGCAATTATACGAAAGAGAATATTATTTTTATGACAGAATTTCTTCGTATGTAAATATCAAAATTCCTAAATATATTTCTTTGGTAAAAAATGAAAATTATAGAAATATTGGAGTTTTATTGGAAAATTTGTTTTTGCAAGGAAATTACAAAGTAAATTTGAATTTAAACAATGAAAAAATAGAAATTTCCCTAAATATTATTGAACAAATGGCTAAATTTCATACAAAATTTTGGAATAAAAAATTAAAAAATATGTTTCCAGAATTAAAAATGTCTACGGATTCTATTTTTTGTCCAGCTTGGTACAATTTTATTTATGCAAGATGGCCATTATTTAAACAAAAATGGGAAAAAATATTATCAAGTTCTCAAATGGAAAAAGGAGAAACGATTATAAATGAATTCAATGAAATACAAAAACGTTTGTCGGTTGGAAATACAACAATTATTCACGGTGACATTAAATCTCCTAATATTTTTTATGATGCAGATAAAAATCATCAGCCATGTTTTATTGATTGGCAACATATTGCTATTGGAAAAGGTGTTCAAGATTTAATATTTTTTTTAATCGAAAGTTTTGATATAGAAAAAATGCCTGTTTTATTTCCATTATTCAAAAGTTATTATTATACAAAACTAATGGAAAATGGAGTTTCCTATTCATATTCTGAATACGAACGGGATTTGCAAGATGCATTATCTTATGTTCCGTTTTTCACAGCAGTTTGGTTTGGAACAGTTCCCTATGATGATTTGATTGATAAAAACTTTCCTTATTTTTTTATTCAAAAACTGTTCTATATGTATTCACTTACCTAAAAAATTGAATTATAATATTATTGTATAGATATTATAATTATTGAACTTTAAAATGGTAAAACTTTGCAACACTCCTTACTCAACTGAATCGAAATATGATGAATATTTCGCACTGTATCCATACCCGCTGAGTGATTTTCAAAAATATGCAATCGAAGCAATTGTCGAAGGACATCACGTTTTGGTTACGGCGCATACCGGGTCAGGTAAAACTCTACCTGCCGAATTTGCGATTAATTATTTTACAAAAACCGGTAAAAAGGTGATTTATACAAGTCCTATCAAAGCATTATCCAACCAAAAATATTATGAATTTACGCAAAAATATCCACACATTTCATTTGGGTTATTCACCGGTGATATAAAAACAAACCCGGATGCTGATGTACTTATTATGACTACGGAAATATTAATGAATTCATTATTTACTGAAAAGACTGCGACGACTTTACAATTTCAAATAAATATCCATGAAGATTTAGCATGCGTTATATTTGATGAAGTGCATTATATCAATGACGAACATCGTGGCCAAGTTTGGGAAAAATGTATATTGATGTTACCTCCGCATATACAAATGGTGATGTTGTCCGCTACAATTGACGCCCCGGTTCGATTTGCCACATGGTGCCAGCGCGGATATACAGATAAAGAAGTATATTTAGCATCAACCAACCATCGTGTGGTTCCTCTTTCACATTACGGTTTCTTGACAACGAATGAATCGTTTTTGAAAGGAATTAAGGACAAAGAACTTCAAAAACAAATACGTGATAGTACCAATAAACTAATATTATTACAAAATGAACATGGAAAGTTCAACGATGCGGGTGTATTGGAAATGAAAAAAACAGTGAAAATGTTTGATGATAGAAAGGCGATTCACAAACGTAAGATGGTATTGAATAATTTAGCTCTATTTCTACGAGATAGAGATATGTTACCAGCAATTGCTTTCGTATTTTCCAGAAAACATGTTGAATTATCAGCCAAAGAAATAACCGTTCCTTTATTAGAAGATGATAGCAAAGTATCTTATATTGTACGACGCGAATGCGAACAAATTATACGTAAATTACCGAATTTTCATGAATATTTAGAATTACCGGAATATAATGATTTAGTCGATTTATTAGAAAAAGGTATCGGTATCCATCATTCGGGTATGATACCAATATTACGCGAAATTGTGGAGTTAATGATTTCTAAGAAATATATAAAAATACTATTTGCAACTGAATCGTTTGCAATTGGTTTAGATTGTCCAATAAAAACTGCTATATTTACAGGATTAATGAAATTTGATGGATGTAATGAACGATACTTGTTATCCCATGAATATACTCAAATGGCGGGTAGAGCGGGACGACGAGGTATTGATACTATCGGCCATGTGGTTCATTGTAATAATTTGTTTGATTTGCCCATTATGACTGAATACAAAAACATGCTATGTGGCACCCCGCAAAAATTAATATCAAAATTCCGTATATCATACAGTTTAATTCTTAATCTTTTACAAAGCGAATTAGCATCAGAAAGTAGCGGCGAAAAAGCAAACTTCATTACATTTGCAAGTAAAAGTATGGTATATGATGAATTACAAAACGATATTACAAACAGTCAAAAACGAATTGATGAATTAGTTGATAAAATGAACAAAAAAAAAGTTATAATGGATACACTAAAAACTCCAAATGAAGTATGCCGTAAATATTTAGAACTTGAAAATACTGTTAAAAATAGTGTAAATAAAAAGAAACGAGAAATCGAAAAAGAAATGCAACGGATAACTGACGAATATTGCAATATTTTGAAAGAAATGAAAACTGTTATCGAATATGATGAATTACAAAGACAACTTATTGCTGAACGTGAACATAAATTGTATTTGGAAACTTATATTAGCGAGCAAATACGACGCATTTGTTATATATTGACAAACCATGGATACATAAATCAAATTCAAGTAGAAAATTCACCTGAATGTGAATATGAATTAACACATCTTGGAAAAGTAGCAGCATCGATTGCTGAAATACATCCACTGATATTTTCAAATATGTTACTAACGACCGATTATTTTCAAGATTTTACATCAAAACAATTGATTGGATTGTTTTCATGCTTTACTGATGTCAAAGTTGATAATGACCAACGATTGAGTGTACCCAATTCGAAAGATGATTTATTACAAACAACCATAAAGGAAATGAACAAACAATATCAATATATGCAAAATGTAGAGATGAATGCAGAAGTAAATACTGGAATAAATTATGAAGACGCTCTGATATTTGATATGATTGATGAGTCAATTGAATGGTGTGATTGTTCAAACGAAACTGAATGCAAAATATTCATACAAACTAAAATCGCAGATAAGGGTATTTCGGTGGGCGATTTTACAAAGTCAATGTTGAAAATTGCAACTATTGTGAAAGAGATTTCAGGTATATGCGAAGATATACAGCATTTGGAATTATTGTATAAATTGAATCAAATAGAACCTATGATTTTGAAATATATTACAACATCACAAAGTTTATACGTTTAGTTAATCTACACTCGTATCATCATCATGGTCTTCTATAATAATTTCATCATCACTATCTATTAAACTTTCATGAACACTACTTATGATTGTTTCATTATCATTGTTTGTATCATTTTGTATGTTTTCATCTTGTTCATCATTATCTGTTACATGAAACCAGCCAGTAAATTGTACATTCGAAGTATCAAATGTTATGACAGTTCGTTGAATCTCACTGGTAAATGGATGGACAATTGGTGTTCTGTACACAGATGCGTTTATAGCTATGTTTAATAATGACGTATCTTCTATATCAGAATCTGTATCATAATTGTTATTGTAGTCACTATCTATATTCAATAACAAATGACTATTTTTATAGTTACGCGTTTTGATATTATAAAAATTGATATATTTTTCGTCAAAATATACATCCACTTTTTTTGTAAATGGGTTATTCATTATATATTTTCTTCCAAATTTGGGATTGAATTTTATAAATTGCCTGAATTTGTATACCAATTCAGCATATGCATTTTCTTTTTTATTCAAAATCAATGAATATTTTGTATTATAATACAAATGCAAATAAGGTCTCATAATATCAACCAATTTATCTTTCGAAAAATCTTCACTTATAATTAATGTATTTTTTGTATCATATTTGTGTATCATATTGATAACCGACGGATATAGTATTTTTGCATCGGATTTAAAAACAAAATTACGAATTGCCACATCCCTGATAATGGCTTCATTTTCAAAATAGAACAATGTAATATCAAAGTTCGCCAAAAAATAATTTTCTATCAATACTGGCATTTTGTAATCGGTTTTTTTAAGGAAAAAATATATGTTGTACAAAGTAGACTTGTCAAATGCCATATTGTTGTATGGATTTTTAGAAATAAGAGGTTCAACAAAAAAATGTGGCGCGTGAGACAATGCGGTATTTATAATGTTGATTAAATCGGTTGCAGTGAACATGTATTTTTTGCCATTTTGTAATATAGTCATATATTTTTGCGTTGTTATAGGATTTAAATATAAATCATGATTGATTTGCAGGTCAGATTTTTTGAATTTGTATACGCGCGCTAATCTTGAAAATGCGTTATATACTTTTTGAACTTTGAAAAAAATATCAAGTATTTTTTCTTTATCAATTTCATTGAGAAACATATTTGATACTATTTTGTGCAAGAATTCAAACTTACTTTCATGCAAACCCATGAAAATATAATAAAAATATTTGTAAGAATAATTCAGGTCTTTCAATTCATCATTTTTGTAAATTTTACTCCAAAAATTAAATGAATTATTTTCATGATCAATATCATAAATCGTATCGACTTTATTTATTATTTTTTGGATTATTATTTTAAAAGTATTCATTCTATATAAAATAACAAAAATTTTTTATATTATTTAATTTATTTATAAAGTCATCAAGAAAACCTATTTACAAAAAATCAATAATAATATTATTGACATCACTACATCCCCTATCAACCAACACGAAATTTGCATTTTGTATATCTTTTCTTCTTTGTATATTTTCGTACGTTTTTGTTCTCCATTTTTGTATAAATTTTTTCATATATATATCACCGTAATATCCACGATTATTTTTTGGACAAAATGAATGCTCAAATCGAGCTATTCGTATTATACCATTGGGAGCATAATGATAATTCAAATTACATAGCTGAAATCCCACACACATCTTTCCTTTGATATCATCGGTTTCAATAAACATTATAGTAAACATTTTGATATTCATCTATGTAAATTCATTTCAAAAAGTATTTACTATCAATTTTGTATAAAATGGTATAAGTATTTTATTACTAATAATAAAACTGTTATTATATAAACAAATGTCATTTATTTATTTATACAAATTATTTTTGTTTTTATTTTTCATGAAACAATCATTATTATTTACAACAGTTATTCGAAATAAAATTCCATGTTGTTTAGGCAAAATGAAAAAAAGTACGCAATTGAAATCTGAAAATGTACATAATATTCATACAGTAAATGATAATATTTGGTACAAACAAAATGAAGTTGACAAGTTTTTATACAACAATGAATTTATCCAAAATAAAAAATTAATATCACTTTCCCCCGGCGGGTATAAAGGATTTTATGTATTAGGAATTTGCAAATATATAAAAGAAAATTATAATTTAGATAATTATATATTCACGGGTGCATCCGCAGGTGCATGGAATTCATTAATATTATCTTTCAAAGGCGATTTTAAGGATATAGAACAACATTTAGTAAACAAACAAATTCAACATGCGAGAAATTTATATGAAATGGAACATATGTTAAAATACAAAATTCTTGAAAAATACACTTCGGATGACTTTGATTTGCGACGTTTATTTATTGGGGTAACGACTATGAAAAAATATAATTATAATACTACTATTTTTTCTGGATTTAATAATTTAGAAGATGCTCTAAATTGTTGTATAGCCAGCTCACATATACCACTTGTAACTGGTGGACTAACAAATGTTTATCGTAATTTTATTTCATTTGATGGTGGATTCAGCAAATATCCATATTTGAATATTACTACACCTGTATTACATATTACTCCGAGTATTTGGGAAAAAAAAGACAAAAACGAAGTTATGAAAATAACCGATTATACTACTTTATTTTCTAAAAAAAGTTTTGTATTCGTAGATATGGTAAATCAAGGTTATAAAGACGCTTCTGAAAATAAAGATGCATTGGATAAAATTTTTTTATTTTTGTAAAAATGACTTAGAAATAAACCATTGTTTCAAAGTATTACACGTAAAATGGATGAATGTAGCGAATTGTTAGAAAATATACAAAAAAGTTTACATTATTGTTGTAGTAATACACAAAAATACAAATTTGAAAATCCAAATAATCAATTTGTATACCCATTTCAATGTGAAAATATATTGAATTATGAAAAAAAATTAAAAATAACAAAAACAGATATAACTTGCATAACCCCTGCAATGAACACTGAACAAGAATATTTTGTAATTTATGATTGTAATTCTCGTAAAATTATAATAAATCAATAGAATTTCATTTTATTTTGAAAAGTAAAATGAAAACAACAAATAACAAATATCTAAACTATAATTTTAGTATAATATGCCCATAATCCTAATCCGACTAAACATTTGGCAGTACAATCCAATATGTTCATGAAAATGTTCTTATATTCTTCATTGAACATGTATACTATTCCATACATTGACCATATGACCAAATAAAATCCAAACAATATATTGTTTGCGAATACATATTTTGGTTTTACAAAATTAATGTATATGACATAAAATAATCCAAAAAATGCCCCAAACCCTGTTATCATTCCGGTAAAACGACTAATTACATTTGTTTCACCTGCATATCCAATATATAACATAATAAAATTAAGAACCAATATTGTAGCATATGTTACGAATGTCAGACTACGATTAATATTTTGTCCAAGTACTAAACATAATACTAATAACATGATTGGTGTCGTAATCGCCCAGTCAATATATCTTGTTTTTGTAATATCTGCCCAATCAATTGGTTTATCTTCTTTTCCAAATTCTTCTATTTTTTTAACAAAAACGGAATAGAAATATCCAGCTACAATAGAAATACAAGTTTCCAAATTCAATACGTGTCTAACTGTTTCGACATTTGTTCGCAATGCTTCTATAAATGTTATTGTACCGGTTGTCAATAATAAAATATAAGTAATTGTAAATGAGAATTTTACATAGTAGTTAATAGGATTTTGTATTTTTTCTACTTTTTCTTTTGGAGTGTCTTGTACAAAAGTTTCTTTTGTATTTTCTGCAATATCCTTTTCTTTTGCATTTTCTTCAACAATATATTGAGGTGTTAAATTACTAGTCATATATTATAATCTTTTATATAATATACAAACAAAAAATTGAATTTAATTTTTATTGTTTCTATATAACCAAATAATTTTCAATAAATAGCTAAATCATGTACGACGAAACTGATTCCGATAGTGATAGTGAATCATTCTATTCCGATGAATATGACCAATTAGATACAATATATAATCATGATTCGAATATTCTCAAATACAAAAAAAACAAAAAATATTATATTGGATTGGTAGCTTTGATTGATAGTGTATATTTATTGGCTCATTCAGTTACACCTAAATCGATGTTTAAGTACTCATATGAAGATATTCTCAAATATTTACATACATACAGTATCATATATGTTAAACGTCCAAAAATAGATATATTCCAATTATATATTACTGAAAATAGTTATACAGTGATTGTTAAAACACATTGGATACGTTTAATACAACGACATTGGAAAAAAGTTTATAAAACGAGAACAGATAGATTGAGAAAACGTGCATTATCGTGCAATCACTACCCACAATCAGTATTCAATAAATACTTGAACAATGAAATTCCAGCTTTACGTGGGATGTTGTCGCATTATGCTTTATTGAATGTCAATAAATACAAAAATTGATTAATATCTCCTAAAATTTCGTCGCGAACACTCAGCAAATCACTGTCTTTTTTGCTGTCAAATATAGTATTCATTCCAGTTAGGAACTCACGATATTCATACATACGACTTTTAAATTCATATGTAGTTTTAATATCAAGTAAGTCAACTTGTTTTTTTAATAATTTAATACGAGTTTCATCTTTACCTAATAAAATCTCGACAAATGTATCGATATTTTCATTCAAACGTTCATATAATTCATCGGTCGCTTTATGTTGAGAATATGATTTTGTTTTCCAATGATATAATTTTACATTATTTAGCATTTCTAAAAATACGCGAACTATATGAGCACGGGTTTCGGCCATATTCGGTCTATTGCGCATTGTTTTACGCTTATTTTTTATTTTTCGTGACACTGTTTTTGTTTTTACCATAATATATATAATATACAGATTTAAAGATATTTTATTATCTTTTTTAAATTAAATGAATATAATATTTTTATTATTATTATTTTTTCAGAACTCTTCGTGTTTTCTATTAAGGCACCTAATAAGTAGTGTTGGTAGAATAAATATTCTAACAAATAAATTGTCAAATGAAAAAAACAGTTATTTGAACAAAAAAGTGGAATATCCTAAATTAAATGTTAATGATTTATCCGAACAAGATAAATATGATTTACAATGGTATGTCATTGGCACTCCTGGTGATTTTATCTCAAATAAACCTAAAAAAGTTACAGTTTGGTCCAAAAATTATGTTGTTTGGAAAAATATAGATGGAAAATATAATTGTTTAGATGACGTATGTTCACATAAAGGCGCATCTCTTTCTGGTGGAAAAATCCATAATAACTGTGCAGTATGTCCATATCATGGGTATGAATTCAATTCTAATGGAACATTAGTGAAAGTTCCTGGATTAAATTTTCAGGCGTCTCCTATTTATGATGTTTCTAAATACTCCATTATAGAGAAAAATGGTTGGGTATATTTGAACACTATGCAAACAAACATTTCAGAACCTGAAATGGCAATCAATATTTTTGAAGAAGAAGAATTTGCCAAAAATTTTTCAGTAGTCTATTTAAACATGGAGTTCGATTGTTATTCTCGTATTTTGAGTGAAAATTCACTTGATGTTATGCACATCGGATTTGTGCATACTTTTGGTAATAAAGAACGTCCTGCACCCACTAATGAAAACCCTCCAAAATTAGTGTCACCATACCATTATAAAACTAGCTATGAATATGAATCTGGAAAGGATTCTATTGTGAAAAAAGTGTTCAATATTAATACTTTGAAAATTGAGAATGAGTTTATATTACCACATACTACCGTTGCGCGCGTTATTTTTGGGGAATATGTTAGTACAGTGATAACATTTGCATTGCCGTTGAGTGAAAATAAAAGTAGGCTGTTTGTGAAAACATATCGCAATTTTTGCAATAATGATGTGGGTGATGCTCTTACTCGAAAATTGATGTATAACACTATGTTACAAGATAAAATTGTTGTTGAGAATATTGATATAAAACACATGGACGGTAAATTTAATATGAAATTTGACAAGTTACAAAATACATACAAATCTTTTTATAAAAAACTGATTCATAATTTTACGGACATAATGAAATAGCAGGGCATAATGAAATAGTACAAAATTGAAGTATTTTTTTATCATGATGTTTTTAGTAAATAAAAACATAATGAATACAATGGAAGAATACGAAGAAATTGAAGAATATATTGACGAAATAGAAGTCGAAAATGACTACAATCCACCAGTTATATTTACGAGGTATTTATATATTTTGGACGATGTCAAAACATCATTGATGTTGTCTATATTAAATAGAAATCGAGATGAAGCATTATTTTGGGCATATGAATTGTATTATTCTGGTTACATAACAGAAGTATTTGATTTAGTAACAAATATTTACAATGAATTTTACAGTATATTAAATCCAAATTTAGGAGATTTCTTAATAAAATTAAAAAAAATACAAAAAAATAGCGAACACCTCATTGGAACTATGATATGCAATTTGATTCACAGAAAATACAATATTTCCAGCTTTGTAGAAAAATTTAGTAAAACCCCTTTTAATTTAGTATATCCAATATGCAATGAACCAGACAAGAAGTTCTTCATTATATTGGAAGAAAAAGATATACAAAAATATAAAAATATTGAATCTTCTGAACCAACTACTATTTTACGTACCACAGCTACATACAATTCACATTCCTATTCTGCAAAATTATTTGAAAACGACTATATTGCAGTTGAACGAGAGGAATTGCTAACTATGTATAGACAAGATTGGTTATATTATGCATCGTTCTCTCCTATATGGCAAGAACGTATTGGACAATTCAATGGTACCGTTCACCATGAAAAAAAAATGATTTGTTTTGAAAATGAAGATTTCGAAGATGCATTTTACGAAAAATACTATTACGACCCCGATGAACAACCATCTCATGTACAATTTAAAAGTATTGGAACTGGGGCTGAAACACAATGGACATGGAATGAATTTTATGAAAAATATAAATAAAATATAAATAACGGTATTGTCTATCCAAATGAATAATAATGAAAATATTATTATTATTCATTTTTTATACAACTTTGTATGTAACAAATGTGGTCAATGCAAATAGTATTCCACCCCACAATGTATCCATTATCATGATATTCAATTTCCATTTTTTGAATAGCGCATAGGTGGTTCCTTCATATACTCCATATATTACTAAACCTAGTAAAAATGCATCGAAAACTGAACGATGTTCTCGAACTATAAAATAGTATAATCCAATTACTAATAAAATATAACACAATATACCTCCTAGTGGACGCATTTGTAACGCAACTCTTTGTACATCGGCTACTTGTACTTCAAACGTATTGCGATTTATAGTTAAATATATGAAATCTAATACAAGTAATACAACCGTGATTACTGCAATATTTTTTAGAATTTTATTGTTCATTCTATATAGTTTGAGAACATTAAATTTTTTCGACAATTTCGCCTATTTTTTTCGGAGAACTCGATTGTTCTCCATTTTCTTCTTCTTGTTCTGGTTCTTTTTGTTCTGCATGTTCTCTCTCTTGTTGTATTTTCTCTTCTAAATTTTTTGTCTTTGCTAATTTCTTATAAATATTATGCTGTTGTAGGAAATATAAAACCCATTGTGGTAAATGTGCGACACAATTCATAACAGAATTATAACTAGCACTGTATATCATAGCATCTTTCTCGTATTTTATACTATACCACCAATATGCTGGAATATAGAGAACATGTCCAGCATGTACATCAAATTCCAAGAATTTCAATTTATCCATTTCATGTAAATACTCGGGTTGCGGATTCCATACATTGATTGGAGAACGGAATTCATAGTTATCATAGTCTTTGATTGGTTTCAAATACTTTTTACTCTTCATTGGAGTCATTTTTACATGAATTTTTCCTGATTTTACTATGAAAAACTGTCGATAATTCAAATGGTAACGCAACGGAGTCGCCGTATTTTGAGAACCAAACATAATATCATATTTGGATTGTAATATAAATGATGGTTTTAAATAGGTATCCAAATCTTTGTATTCCGATGATAGTCCGGATTCGTGTACTAATTCTTCATTATTTTCAGAGAAGTAATGAGAACCTGAATCTGATTCTACCAAATTTTGAGAACTTTGCAATGATAATACCACATAATCGACGGATTCTGTACATTGGACGTAATCGCGTGTATCCTTTATTTTTACATCATATGAACCATATTTGCTAAATATTTCTTCTTTTGATAGGTTCTCAAATATACATGGATAAATGGATTGAAATTCAAATAATACTGGTTGTTTTACATCACATACTTCTTGCAATTGCAAATTTGTCGCATAATCCATTTCATATATTTCTAAATCTTCACTTGTTTTCAATTGGTGGATAATATGAATGTATAAAAATAATATAATCAAAAAAATCAAAAAACTAAGAAAAAAATGCATAAATAATAATGAATAATATGATATATTGCTTTATTATTTTATTTTTTGTAACGAATTTTTTTGATTCAATGTCTACTATCAGTTTTCATGTGTACAAATATACAATAAAAGTGTTCAATTTGATTTAGAGCAATCATCATAATTCAATGTATTTAATACATAATCGCTTATATAATATATTCCATAATTTCGCATAGGTCTGTTACTATGATGTAATTTGTGATATACATTCGCACCTGTATGTAAATACATTGCCCAAAATGAATACAATGTATAATAAAACATCCAAATAGGCGCATAAAAATTTACAAAATATGTAGAAAAAATGGCACTAAATAAATCACGAATATATGCTTCTGATTCATTTGATGATAATGTACACCTACTACCTCCTATATGTAGTGGACATTCATGATGTAATTTGATGTGGTCATTTCTAAGACAAGGTACTTTATGCACTACATAATGTATTCCATAAAATACAAAATCATGTATTATACAGACAAAAGTAAATTGTTTTATAATATTGAATATACCAGGATATATGAATGTCCATTTGTATGGTTCAGGTATTACTACCATAGATGCATAAACTATGCTACCGATTGCATGCATATAGGCAACATCTGAAACTATTCGTGTTCGTTCATAAAATGGTGTATTTGACCATTTTATCATGTCAATTGGTTTTTTATTAAAAACATAATCACATAAAATGTATAAATAGTGATTTATAATTCCTTGAAATATACCACAATAAACGTATGAGTAAACAAAAGCGTTATAAGTAAATGTTTTACTGTATAAACTATAAAATAAAGGACTATTTAATAAAAAGAATCCAAAAAAATGATATTTGTCAGATGAAAAAATTACAGCAGAATTATATATTCTTTTTGGAGTAAGAAATGATGGTATAATATCCATTATACAAATATTTATATATTTTATTTATATATTTTATTTATATATTTTATTTATATTTATCAAGTTCAATATCATAGATTGTATATCCCGATGCTTCTACCATTTCTGAAAAACCGACTTCTTTGTTTTTCAATAAATTTTTTTCTTTCAATTCTTCATAGCATCGTTGAATATTATAACATGGAACACCCGGATTTATATGATGAACATTATGATATTCGATACCGTTTGTAAATATTTTCAAAAAATTCGGTATTTTTAATACAGATGAATCATTCAATTCCGCATTCATTTTTTCATTATAGTTGGTTATTTTTTTCCAATAAGGTTCATTTATAGCATGTTGTAAATGAAATAACATTGTTCCAAATATATATCCAATATAATATGCAATTATCAAAAATATCATTGTTTCTACGTTGAAAATTGTTTTTATTAAAAATAAGAATATAATTAATTTTACAATGTAAAAAATATTAAAACTTGTTATATGAGAAATGTAAAATATATATAATGGACCAAAAATAAAAAATATAAAAGGGTTACGTATTACATCATATATTTTTTTATGAGTATCACTTAAATTGTTATATTCATCGCTATTCAAAAATGTACGAGCAGTGTCATATTCATCAATATTTCCATGAACTTTATGATGTTCGCTATGACCATCTTTCCATTTTTTTGCAGGATACCCAAAGATAAAGTCGAATATGTATGCAATATATGCATTTATACCGATTGATTTTTCCTTTCTTTCATTTGATGGAAAAAAACTAGAATGACACAAATCATGAAAACACATGAAATTCCTAGCTATAAATAATGATATCAATATAGTTATTGAAAATGAAATAGGTAAATATTTATAACTTGTGGTAGACAAATATAAAATGTATATTAGAATCCCTAAAATTACAAAATTTCCAATCAACAATAAAATCGGTTTTTTATAATCATTTGCTTCGTATTTTTGTGTAATTTCTACTATTTTTTCAATTTCGTCATCGCTGTAAATATACATTATATAATTGTATTATAAAAAAAATAAAATATTTGTACATAATTCTACATCGTATAATTCACAATAGAAGGCGGTAATATTGGATATTCTTTCAGTGGATTTTTTGAACAATTGAATGTTACTAAAAAAGGTGGAAGTTCGGGCATTTTCATTATTTTATTATTGTTACATACTAATATTTTCAATGATTTTGGAAGCATTGGAATGGACGATAAATTATTATTAGCGCACTGTACGCAATATATTGTATATGGCAATTCTGGTACACAAACTAATTTATTATCACTACATGATAAATATTCCAATTGTGGCGACAATTTCGGCAATACCTTGATATAGTTTTGAGAACAATAAAATATTTCCAATGTTTTAGGAAGATTCGGTATATTTCGTAAAAAGTTGGATGAGCAAAATAATTGTTTCAAATTCGAATTTTGTAACTGTGGTAGTAATCGGATACAGTTGTTATTGCAGTTAAAAATTTCTAATGTATTCGGTATATTATCTACAACTGCGGTTTCACAACTGATTATTTTCAATATAGTCAATGTTTCTGGTATTTTCACAACGTCTTTTACATAAATAAAACTCATATTCAATTCTTGTAAATTTGTAAAACGTGCTAAATCAAGGTGAATATAATCTTCTACAAACAACTCATTTTCATACCAGAAGTCTATCCATCCTACTATGAATTCTCTTTTCTTATAAAATGCAGGTGAATTCACAAATTCTGCATCGGTATTTTCAATATTCTTCATTTCATTTGCGAATGATTCGAAATCATTATAATTTATGTTGTTTATATTGATAAATGCATTTAAAAATAAATAGGAATATAAAATTTCACCATTGATTACAATTTTTTCAATAGTATCGGGAAGACTTTCTAACATTTTTCTTGCGATTTTCGTTACTCTTTTGATATTTTTATAATTTTTTTCATAATTTTGAAATTCCATTTTACCTAAATACTTTTTTATAATTATATATTGTTTTCTTTTTCTTTTTTTTCTTATAAATATTATATTTATGTATTTGAATATCATCTGCAAAATATAGTTATGATTTATTGTCTTCATTTATGGTGTTGGAACATAAGTAAATGTAGTTCCGCCCTGTTCTTTTTCGATACCTAATTGTGGATTTCTACAAACATAATCATTTTCACCCAAAATTTTTGTAAGTATTCGATCGGATGGTTCTCTGTGGTTTTTGTAAAGTTCATCAAAGTTATACAACATACTGTCTACACTTTTTCGATTTATTAATATGGCAATTGGACCACCTAAAAAAATAAAGTGTTTATCATGCCATATACTACCTTTACAGTTAATAAAAAAACGACCAGATTCGTGATAATCAAGTCCAGTCAAATCGCCTTCTGGAACCATATCTCCTGCTGTATTTGCCTTTCGATACATTCTTCCCCATAAATAACCTGGACACAAGTGAAGACTTCTCCAATTTTCAGGTAATAATTCTACGGTTTTATTTAATTCTTCTAAAAAATTGGCATGTGGATGAAAATCGTCGTCAATAATAATACCATATTCAAAATTTGTTTTTTGAAACATATTCATATTATTAATAAAAATCATACGAGCGGCTTCTTCGTAATTTGTTTCGTTTATAACACCATAGTTAAAAATAACCGGTATTTTATATTTATTCATTTCATTAAACAAATTTTCCCTTCTTCGGTTTGCAATATCATTGTTAGCCAAAGAAGTTCCTACCACAATAAGATTATCTGAATTCATTATAGATGACATATTATATAATAATAATTTTATTTTTATATAGTTTTTGTATGAAATCAAAATCATTCACTTTCATCTATAACGTAAGATACGTATAATCGATAATATCTAATACAAACGAGTTATGATTCGATTGGTCACGCATTAAATTTTTAGCACTTTATTTGAAATTCCATTTTACAAGACATTTTCCTAAAAAATTTCTCACAAATATTATATTTATGTATTTGGCAATAATCAGTAAATTACTCGGCGAATCATTATTGAGTTTTTATTCAATATTTGTCAAAAAAATAAATGTTGAATTAATCATGCAGATGTGGAGTCGTTTTTTCACCTATGTAATTATTTCTGCATTTTTTGTAGATTGGGGATTTATTGCTAAATCAATTTTTTCTATGAATGGTCTATTATTATCAGCAGTTACTGGGTTACATGTATATTCATCATATCGTAGTTTTCAATTACTTGATAGTGGTGTTGCAACAACTCTATTTTATATTTATCCAATTTTAATATTATTATTTTCTGGAACGGCGATTTCACCTGTATTTTTGATTTCATTATTTGGTGTTTATTTAATTGCAAATGATTTACGTGGAAATCATAATGAACCCATAGAAAAAACTGAAAAAAATGAAAATCCCGAAAATATCATAAAAACAAATACAGAAATGAAACCCGCATTTTGGAATGAAGGTATTTTTGCATCACTTATGGCCGCCATTACAGAAGCCATCATTTTTTTCTTGGTGAAAGATTTGAAAACCTTGAATAATTGGAATCATTTGTTCTTATCCTATTTGTTTGGCGCAATAGTATTGACAGGATATTTATGGAAAAATATTGCTTCTATACAATTATATAGCGGCGCGTCAATATCGTTGGCAGTCAATGCATTTATTGGATTGGTCGGATATTATTTACGTTTTTTTGCGATTTCGCGATTGGATGCATCTATTTATGCACCATTGTCTTATTTCGGTATTGTTATGTCGTATATTTATGGTATTTTCCTAAATAATGATAAAATTACTATTCAAAAAATAATTGGAACATTGTGTATTGTATTTACTAATTTATATATTTTGTATTCAGGAGTTCAAAAATAATGTATTGAACCTAGTCAATATATTATTTCATAATTTACACGGTTTTTTCTTTATCTTTTTCATCTTCATCTAAACCTTCTCTTCTAGGTAAATAGTTTTTAATTAATTTACATCCAAAGTAGAATACTACTGTGAAAACAACTGCATGGAATGCGGCACATGTTAATAATGTACATTTTGGTGGAAGTCTAACTAAAACACCAGGAGTTAAAAGGAAAAAAAGAACAGCAGCTAAAAGTAAAGTGAATGGGCAATTCATTATATAGATTATTTATATTTTTATTTTTTTGTTTCTGTTTTTATTTTTTTGTTACTTTTTTGTTCCTTTTTTTGTTATAAAATATTGCTAAATCAATTTCTTATTCAGTAAATTTTTCCATGCAACTATTCTCTTCGTTGCCTGAAATTGTAATAAAACGGCTTTTCGCAAACCATAATCACTTGTTATTAAATTATCATCAATATGTTTAAAAACACGATTTTCAAACAATTCTTGTGAATTTATAAACGCCTCTTCCAAGTTGTTATTGTTCCGTTTCATTTGATATATCATTGTTCTATCAAAATCATACGCGGCCAATAAATCCGCTTCACGAACAATATTATATGCATTTTGATATATACCTAAATTAGGTAAACCATTTTTCTTGACAGTTGAATATGACATCGTTGAAATAATTTTTTTAGTAGTATTTATTTCAAATGGTTCCATTTCTGGTCTCAAAAAATCTTCAATTTCGAGTAATCCAAGTATTTCATTCATATATTTCTTGTCACACATATCATGCAATACTGCTGACGCGTAAATGATACGTTCATGGTCTGCTAAATGTGAATGTTTTGGTAATTCACTTTTATAAATTTCACTCGCAAATTGTAAAACATTCATACTATGACTTAATCCATGAGATTCATCAATGTTGTTTTTTGCAGAAGCCAATAATACGTAATTGAATAATTTAGTTAAGAACGACATTGTTATTTTATGTTTTGTTATTTTTAAAAATGATAAAAAATAAAATCAATTTTTTGTTTTACACATTTACTAAACTACATAGGTAAATCAAAATAACTAACAAATGCTTGGTCGATTCTTCTAAAAAGTGCAATATCATCGTTTTTGAATAACCATTTTGTTTAATTTTTAACAAATTTCTATAAAATGGACTACATAACATAATAAATAATGCTGATTGTATAAAACCATATATTTTTAAAATTTCAAATGCATTCCACATTACATTCGTAAATAATAATGATAATGCAATACGCCAAGATATTCTGTTACCATACTTAACTGGTATTGTATTTATTTTATTTATTTTATCACCATATTTATCTTTCATATCTAATAACAATTCATTCGTAAACGAACCGAAGAATATTAACCTGGATGCTATTTCCAATAAATTCATATTATTTATTATTTTACCGCTTGTTGAACCTAAACCTGCAAAATATAATGAAAATGCAACCAAATATGCACATGATATGTTTTTCAATATCATTATTTTTTTTAAATATGGAGTGTATAACAAAACATTCAATAATGCAAGATGTAAATATTTTTGCTGGACAGAGGGTAACCACATATATGCCGAATATTCTATTGCAATTGTTAATAATGATGCATATCCGACAGCTTCTTTTACTTTTATTTCACCTGTAACCAGTGGGCGCGATGGGGTATTGTATTTATCTACATCCAAATCAAAAATGTCATTGATAATCATACTGACATACATGACAAATATTGTATTTATTGAACTTAATAAAAATGTGGGTGATGTTAATAAATTGTACAATGAAGGATTTGCAATCCATCCTCCTGTAAAACATAACAATAATGTAGGAAATGTACTTTCAATGCGTATTATTTTTGCAATACTTTTCATTTTTTGTATGATTTTATTTTCAACAGACGGTATTGGATTAGTTGGGAAAATAGGCTTTTCATAAAAATTGGGATTGAATTTCTTTTTGCGCATTTCATGCATGATATGAGTGTTTTTGAAAATGGGCATTTTGTTAGCGATTGAAGTTGAAGTAGTTATTAACCCATGTATTGGGATCACACATAAATTGAATAAAAAATATACAATAAATTTCATATATTACAAAGCAATCAAATCTTTATGTTTCTTCTTTTTATTTTTTACCTTTTGGTATTGTAGTATTTTAATCATCATTATCACTAATCTTTGGAGCCAAATAAAATTTGATTTGAGCTTTTTCGGCATTGACCACGGAACCTAGATCATATATAATCTGTATTGGATAATTTGCTGCTATTTTTAATTCAATTTCCTTTGCAATTTTATTATACAAACAAATATTATGCAAATAGTTGAGGCTAAATGATAAATCAATTGATCCATTTTCGTCAATAATGAATGATGATAAATCGTCTATTTTAATTTCAACGAACATTTTACCATGGTCTTGACTATGGGATGCTAATATTATTTTTTCTTCGGTACATGATATATCCATTGTATCTCCAAACATTTGCAGTTGATTTACTATTGCTGAAAAGTGGTAAGATGATACTGTAAATTCGGCTTGATGTTCAATTTCTGGAATACCTAATAAGTCCATTTCTATATCCATTAATGGTACTTCGAAACGTTTATCAAATTCATCTTTGTTTTCACTGGTAAAATAGATTGCCAAATGGTCTCCTTCACCTTCATTATAAACAAGATTGATAGATTGTGTTTTTTCACGTGAATTCAATATTTTGTACAAAATGGTTGAATTAATACCGAGAGTAATTGTTGTCGAAGATGTATGTTCATATACGTCAAACCATGTATTTGGTAATGCAATTTCAATAATCGAAACGCGTGCACTATCCATAGTTTGCATATACATTCTGTCCTTTTCAAACATAATGTTTATGTTTTCAGTAAATGCTTTTAAATGCTGGAAAATGCTCGCAAAACATTCCGCTTTTTGGATTTGTTGAATAGAAATCTTCATTCCTTTTATGATTGTTTGATAGAATAACGTTTATATATTTTATTTTAAATATGTATAAACGTTATTGTACTATCAATTTTTTAGTAAGCATACAATAAATATTACAAAACCTATATAAAAATATATGCGTATTATTTATATAATGAAATCTTTATCGTTATTTTGTTTGTTTGCTACTGTATCTGGAAACGTATTAACTAACTTATTTGAAAAATGGGCAATCGATTTCAAATACGACATTAATGATAATTATATTGAATTATTTGAAAAATGGGCATCAAATCATAAGTTCATTGAAGAAACAAACGCTAAAAATTTAACCTACTCATTGGGACATAATCAATTTTCAGCAATGGACCAAAACGATTTTAGAGCCTATTTAGGATATAATAAAATTGAAGTAAATGAAGACAATATTTATTTTGAAAACAGTCAATACAATGGCTTACGTGGCAGTTTACCTGAATATGTAAATTGGGTTGAACGAGGTAGGGTTACTCCTGTAAAAGACCAAGGAAAATGCGGGTCATGTTGGAGTTTCTCTACAACAGGTGCATTAGAAGGCGCATATTTCAACATATATGGAAATTTAGAAAGTTTTTCTGAACAACAATTGGTTTCATGTGATAACTTAAAAAATACTCAAAATCGTGGGCATGACCATGGTTGTAACGGAGGACTCATGGACAATGCATTTCAATGGATTGAAAGTAATGGTGGACTATGCAGAGAAACCGATTATCCATATATTTCTGGTGAAGGATTCGTAGATGCATGCGAAACTAAATGCACACCAGTTCGTGGTAGTAAAATCACTGATTTTGTTGATGTGAAACCATCTGATGACATAGCCATGATGACTGCTATCTCAAAACAGCCAATATCTGTTGCAATTGAAGCAGACCAACGCGAATTTCAATTGTATAAATCCGGCGTTTTTACTGGCGTTTGTGGGACAAAGTTAGACCATGGTGTTTTAGTAGTTGGATTTGGTTCTGAAAACGGTAATGATTATTATTTAGTCAAAAATTCATGGGCAGAATCATGGGGAGATGGTGGATATATTAAATTAGGTCGCGGTCCAAACTATAACAGTGGTGATGGCCAATGTGGTATTTTATTACAAGGCTCATATCCAGTACTGTAGATTTACAGGGTGTATAATATTGTACAAAATATGTATAATATTATATTTTACAAGCTTCCAAATAACTCTTTAATCTTATTTGGTGACTCGTCTTTTGTGAATGTTTTAACTCGTGGTAATACATCCGGATTCAAAAATAATTTTGCTATTTCTGTAATTGTGGTTGGTGTGTTATATACATACATAGCATCTAATTTTTTATAATATAAAGTACCATTTCGAAGAGCGGTATGATAAAAAACATCTATTATATCTTTATATCTATGTGCACCCGATACAGTAAATGATTTTAAGTCAACATGTGAGTCAAATCCACCATAATTAGCAATACATACATTGAAAAGATTTTGAATATGATTTATTATTTTATCATATATACCGGGATGTGCATATAATTTAAAAATACTATAATCAATAAATACTTTTTTGGTATTTGGTATTATATACATTGATTTTGATAATAATTCGTTGAGTGATACTTGTGAAGCAATCTTTACCGCGCAATCCATTTTTTGCTTTGATTTGAATACATGATTTTTTGTATTTTCACTATAATATTCATTTTTATATTGTTCTAATTGTTCTACTAAATTTTGATTGGACATATTTTATATAATATAAAACATTTATTTTTATATATTATAACTTAATTATTAATATTTTCAACTACTAAGTTACCATCACCGACTGAGCTATTTTCAATTGGTTCCATTACATCTGATAAAATACGGATACGTTCTTCCATTAATGTCTTATTTACTTCCATTGTATATGATTGTAAATTCAAAACAATATTTTTCAGATTAATGACCTCCTCGGCTAATAAATCATATCTAGTATTTATTTCTTCTAAAATTGGATTTGTAGCATTATTTGGGATTGATACATCATTTGATTGAGGTAAAAACCCAGGTGTCTCAGATGATTGCATATTCTTCATAAATGTTTCGACGATTACTAGTCTTTGGTCAACCAATGCAATTACTTGTGGTAAAGTTAAACCCATTGATGGGTTTGGTTGTTGTTGAAGACTTGGAGATGGAGTTGGTGGTGGATTTGGTGCTTGTAATGATGCGGGTGCTCTTCTTTTTCTTGCTGCTGCTAAACCTTGACTCATATCAAAATAATATATTAATAGTTGGCTATTTTTCTAAATCATTATTTACGCAATTATTTTATTGGTATATTCATTATATAATAAAAATTCATAGCATCAACCACATTTACAAAATGTATTTACCCCAAGACATTCCTCTTCCATCACTATAATCTTTTCTATTTAATTCAATTATTTTGTTTTGTTGTAAATATTCTGTCCAAATTTTAGTAGGTCCTATTGTCCACCCTTGTTCCCAACCTTTCGTAAACATTGTATCGTCAACAATAACAATGGTATCATTATGTGCTAAATGAAAACAATTTTCCATATCTGTTTTTACTATTTCATAATCATGACTACCATCAATAAATATAATATCAAATTTAGTATCTTTATTATTCTGTAAATAAATAGGAATTGTCGTTCTACTATCACCCACAATTAATTTATGTCTATTTGGATAAGTATTGTCTATGTATTCTTTTGCAGTTGTAACATAATTATGTTGTCCTAAATCAAATGATGTTAAAGTTAAATTTTTATTATTTTCTAAAAAAATTTCAGCTGAATGCCCCGCATTAAATCCAATTTCCATTACATTTATATTTGATTTGTTTGTTAAATTTATTAAATCAATTGCTTGTTGAGAACCTTGTTCACTATATCCTTCAAAACAATTAAACCCTCTTGTATTCAAAAAATAAGTAATTGTCATTATAAAATGATAAAATATATAAAAAATAAAATATGAACATAAAAACATTTTTTGTAATAAAATATAATGTCTGCTAAATTAATCAGTTATTCAAAACCCCATGAAGGGACCCAAACCATTCAAGATTTGGTTGCTTACTGTGCACGAGTATCAAATCCTTCAAATCAAAATAACACGACCACTAATGAAAAATTAATTAAGTATCTTATCAACAATCAACATTGGTCACCATTGGAAATGGTTAGTGTATGCATTGAAATTGAAACTACGCGCGATATTGCCCGTCAAATATTACGCCATCGTTCTTTTTCATTTCAAGAATTTTCGCAACGATACGCAATAGCCGATTTAGGTTTTGAAAAAAGAGAAGCCAGATTACAAGACCATAAAAACAGACAAAATAGTATTGAATTGGATGCTTCTGAAAACACCGATTTGTTTTTGAAATGGGAGGAAATGCAAAAGAATGTCATTGAATCTTCCGAAACCGCATATAAATGGGCAATTGATAATGGTATTGCAAAAGAACAGGCACGTTGTGTTTTACCAGAAGGTATGACAGCGTCAAGAATGTATGTGAATGGGACACTTCGTTCATGGGTACATTATATACAATTACGTAGTGATAATGGAACACAAAAGGAACATCGTGAAATTGCAGTAGCATGCGCAAAAGCAATTGAACCCATTTTTCCAATGATTACAGATTTGATTGCAAATACATAAATATTTAGCCATTTATTTTCATTTTATACATTCACAATAAACTAATTTCTAAGGATTGCTATATAGAATAAATATGGATTTGAATTTATCTGAAATTGGAGGAGATGTTTCCAAAAAAACCTTCTTCTCTCATGTATTTTCTACAACCGCCGAAGGAAAAGCGGAAATATTTAATGTTATGCAATATGCAGGTTTAGGCGTTATTCCAATTATTGTTTTAAACAAATTAATTCAACGTTTTATTCCAGAAGCCGATACCGAAAAATCCAGTTTAGAAATTTTAGTTGAAGTTTTTCTACAATTAATTATCATGTTTTGTGGTATCATTGTAATTCATCGTATAATTACATACATTCCTACATACAGTGGATTTACCTATGATAACTTGGTATTAACCAATGTTATTTTAGCATTTTTAATTATTGTATTAAGTATTCAAACTAAATTGGGTATCAAAGTAAATATACTATTTGACCGCATTAATGAATTATGGAATGGCCCTTCTGGTGATGATGCAAAGGCCAATGTCAAAAAAAATGTAAGAGTTAGTCAAAATACATCTGCACATATGCCAAGTCAAGCTGATTATTTAGATAATTCACAAGTGCAAATGGGAGTATTTCCACCAGCACCAGTTGCAAATGTACGACCAAAAGCATCCGAGGGGTATGATAATATGATGCGCGGGTCTAGTCAAATGGATTATCCTTCTATGATGGGCCCAATGCCTGCAAACGGTTTATTAGGGGGAGCATTTGGTTCTACTTTCTAAAATTCAATCAAAAAATAAAGAAAACAAAAATAAAATAAAGAATATAAATAATTATGTGTAAAATATGTTATACATAATTTGCAATTGAAATGACGGATAATTTCAAACCGATGGATTATATTGATGGAATTTTTTATATAAATTTGGATAAAAGGACCGACCGTCGCGGCGAAATTGAGCAAGAATTAAACAAGATGGAATTACCATATGAACGTTTTCCTGCAATTGAAACGCCGGGTAGAGGAATTTTAGGTTGTGGTCTTTCACATCTATCGGTTTTCAAACTGGCAAAAGAACGTAAACATAGAAACGTTCTTATTTTTGAAGACGACTTTTATTTTATTATTTCAAAACCAGAATTATACAAATCACTAAATATCTTGTTTGAAGAAAGAGTCGATTTTGATGTTTGTATGTTAGCTTATAATTTGAAAGGGGAAGAAGAATGTGTCGAATATCCTTTTTTGACTAGGGTTCGTAATGCTGAAACTGCATCTGCATATATAATCAATGAAAAATATTACGATACTCTAATTGGATTATATGAATGGTCAATGCCATTATTAGATTCTACCGGAATGCATTGGGAATATGCAAATGACCAAGTGTGGAAACGATTACAAGAAAAAGATAATTGGTATTGTTTTAAACAACGTGTCGGAAAACAACGAAGTGGATTCAGTGACAACTCGAATTGTTTCAGAGAATATGAATGTTAATGTATGTTATTATTCATCTTCATTACGATTTTTGAAATAATTGAATATATCTTGTTTGAATTCTTCACTGAAATTGGACGTTGGTATAATAATACCCACATCATCATATGCAATATCAGTATATGGCGAAAACTGATGTTTGACTAAAATTTCCCAACGCTCATGATAAAACCTATTTTTCTTCGAACCATGATAATAATGTCGAATTACACCAGGAGTGTAACCAAATCTCATATTTTTCATTTTTTTCTCATATTGAACTACACTATCAATATAATCTTCATTGTATCTATTCTTAACCGAATTTATTCCATTTTTGAGCAAACAATGCAACATTATATTATCACCCGAACCCAATATAGCTTGCTCATATAAACCTCCCATTTTTTCATATGCTTTACGTGTGATCGCCCATGCATATCCTGGATGCCAGTAATTATCACCTGCGCCACAATATTGATTTTGTTTTGTATATTGGTAACCTGCACTATTGAATACCCGCATAGTTAATTTATTTTTGGCCATATCAACACAATGACTAAATAATTGAACAATATCTTTTGTACCATTCAATATTTTCAATGTATCCATTGCCCATGTATTGTTTTCAAATTCAATGTCACCGTCAATCCATGCAAATGCTTTGTAGTTCTCTGGTAATAAATATTTAACACCTAAATTTATCATATTTTCTTTGTGCCATAATGGACAGTCTGTTCGCAATTGTAAATGTCGTTTGTTATTTTTATCAGTTATAATAAAATTTTGATTTTTATAAGCTAATTCGACTATATACAAAACAACGTTTTTTTCTTCTAATTCAATTCTATTCATGAATTCCTTCATTAATATATATCGTGTTGCAAATAAACATGGATTAGATACAACTACGATTACATGTAGTTTTTCTTCAATAGGTTCGTTGTTCTCTATTGCAGTTTTTATAATGTTCTCATTATATGTAATATAATCAATCTCAATTCCATTGATTACTGTCATTGTAAAAATATATATTTATATCTATATATATTTTTCTAAACTTTTACAAATTTTACAAGTTATTTTCTAATATTTCAGTATATTTTGCCATAGCACTTTTTATAGTATATCTTTTAAACAAATCAGGTGTTATCATGTAGTAAAATAAATCGTTTAATTCGTTTACAAGTGATGTTTCTAATAAATGTTTCATATTATGTAATAATAAAAAGAATGTTATAGCTCCGCCATATAAATCAAGCGTTTCAATAGATTTTTCTAAAAATTCTTTATATTTTCCATGAACAATACTATTCAACATTTTTTTGTAATCATTGAAATACATATTTATGATTTTGTTCTTTTCATTTTCACTTGATTTTTTATCAATTATATAATAGAATAAAATATTGAATGCAGTTGAACACTTATCATGTTCTTTTATGTTCAAATTATTCACTATGTTTTTGAAATATTCATCTTTTTCTTCTTGACTATATTTTGAAAATGTTTCGTATTTATCTTGATTATAAAAATTGATTTCTAATGGATATGACCAATGACATTTTGATAATCTATTATCTGATTTTTTTGATAAATCAATTATTTCATCTTTGTATGTAGTGAATCCAAAATCGATCAATTTAATTTTGTTAGTTTTTTTATTATAAACCATATTTTGAGGTTTCAAATCGTGATGTACAATTTTATGATTATATAAAAATTCAATTGCTGAAAATATATGAGTAGCTTCTTTCAAAAATTTTTTAGCAAAATCTACATTTTCTTGCGTTTTTCTCATTTTTTTGAAATTTTTTGAAACTATTTCTAGATTTTCACCACCATAATTCATGATTAATAATTGGGTATCATCTATATTTTCAATAAAATCTTCACCATCTTCACAATCTTGTATAGCTTTTATATTTTGTATTGTCTTTTTAACATAGCAATTGGTTGGTTTTCCTAAAAAATAATGGTTTTTTCTATCATATTTTGATATTATATCATATTCATCCATTTCTTTCATGGCATCGTCTTTCATTAGTATTTTTGAAATTTTATTTTTATAATTTATTTTCGAAGTGGTATCTTTACATTCTAAACTTGGTTTATGTACACATCCATATGAACCTTCTCCTATTACTTTTATTTTATTTTTTTTCTTTACATCTATATCTTGAAAATGTTCTTCCATTTATTATATTATTACATATTTTTTTGAATTTATGGAGGATTTGTTAAACTATCCATCATTTCTAATTTTCGCATCGACTTTTCGAATGTATTTTCTTTTTCTAAATTAGAAAACAGATATTCCGTATTTGGACTTACCTCATTCTTTTTTATTTGTTTATATATTTGGTCTATGTTATCTAAAACCGCCGATACAGTTTCTTTATCTGAAATTAATTCTATATTTGTAGGCACAGGTTCTGTTATTAAAGCCACTGCAAAATAAAATAAATATCTACGTTTTTTACACGAAGCTGTTGTATATTTTATACAGAACAGTGTCAATACCGCGTTCATTATTTTACTGATATATGGATTTTTCAAATCTTCACAATAATGTTGGATTGCTTCCCATAATATCCATACTATATCACATTGAAATTTATTTTCTACTGGAAAGTCTCGGCGAACGCAATGACATGGTTCTTTACGTTTTTTACATATATTGTCAAATTCTACTATCCATTCATACCAATAACATGCTGTTGTCATATTTCTACGTTCATGTGATATACTATACATAAATTCATTCACAGCTATTAATAATTCTTTTGGGTCCTTCTTTCGAAATATCACGTCGACGTATTGAGTTGAAGGAGCTTTCAAACGTTCTGTCATTTGTGTTATATCATATTCTTCAACGCGATTTATTTTGATTGCTTCAAAACTATGTTTTTTATTTGAAAGTGTTAACATACTTATCATTTCTGCAAATAATTTCCGTATTTTTATATTATTACGCAATTGAAGTTCAGTTATATAATTCCCTTTTGACATTATATCGCGAAATATTTCGTATCGCATTTCTAAATAAATGATTAATTTTGGATTTCCTAAATGAATATGTTTTCCCACATAATTAATTATACATTCCCATGCATCCATGAAATGTCCTGCACATATCAATTCGGCACACCAATAACAAGCTGGTTCTATTTTCCCTTTCAACATATTTTCTTTGAATATTTTTTTGACTTCGGCATTTTTATAATTGGAAAATGAATATCCTTTGAATTGAGGCGGTTGCCGAATATCATTAATTTCGGTTATTGATTTTTCCATAAATATTCTTTATATGAAGAATATTTATAATATTTATTTACGAATTATTCAAGTCCTAGTTTCGCAATGAGTTCCTTGTTCTGTTCATACAATTCGATGTCTTCAACATCATTGAAATCATATATTTTGAAATCTTCTGGTGTTCTAATACGATAATTATCCCCGTCACCTCGCGTACATTTTACATTATTCCAAAAACTAACAGATTGACAATTATAGTGATTCAATACAAAATAGGGTAAATCCAATTTAACAAATTTGTGAATTTCGTCATTCTTATCCACAAATGTTGCATGATGAATGTTCAAACTGGTAAAATTGAATGATGTATTTATGAAATATTTTAAATTTCCACATTCAGGGGTTATCGTCGGTTTCATATCAGAACGTTTTGTAAATCCAGCTACCAATGATTTTGGTTGTTCTATATGTCCATTTGAACCAAATACTGTGTTATTGATTTGTATTTGGCCAATGTGTTTACATTGGTCAAGTATAAAATTGAGATTTGTAGCTTGTGGACACCATACATATTCATCTAAATCTACTATTAATAACCATTCACTTTCATGTAATCGTGGCATGATGAAATGATTATACATGTTCATTTGTCTTCCTAAATAATAACCCCAATTGTTTCCTGAAAAAAGTGTTACGATTCCCTTATCTATATATGGTTGTATTATTTCTACACTATTATCTGTACTCGAATCGTCAATTAAATAAAAATGGTCTACGCCGTGATATAAATAATGTTCTATCCATTCTCGTATGGAATGAGATTCATTTTTAAACAATGCTCCTACTGATAATTTGTACATTTGTTTTACATAATCCGTTAATTTTAAATTGTTATAATTATAACTTAAAAACATATCATTATTCTATTTATTATAAGGGGTTTTCAAAAACGAAATGCTACATATCATTACATTAGGTTCGAATGAAGATGAAATGAAATATTTGAAAGAATCTGCTCAAAGAAATGGCGTTACTATTAAATTTATTCTATGTGAAAAATGGAATGGGTATATTGATAAAATAACCACTATGAAAGAGGTTATTGAAGATATACCCGATGATGATATTGTATGTTTTATTGATTCATACGATGTTCTCCTATTCACAGATGAAGCCGAGATTCTATCTAAATTTCACAGTTATGATTGTGATTTGTTGTTAAGTTCTGAATTAAATTGTTATCCAGGTGAAAACATGTCACGATACAACGAAGTATATGATAATCTTGCAATGGACAAAACGACGAATTTTAAATATGTGAATTCAGGGGGATATATTGGTTATAAACGCGCTTTATGTGAACTGTTTAAATGGAAAACCGTGGAAGAAATTATTGATATAATTCAATTGGGCGGTGACCAAAACTATTTCACCGAATATTATTTGGAATTTGCATGTGTTCCTGAAAAACGTATTAAAGTTGATATGTTTCAGCGTATTTTTCAAAGTGCTTACAAACTATATTTTGAAGATATTGAATTCAAAAATGGCCGAGTCGTAAATACTGTACTGAATGAGACCCCATGTTTTGTTCATTTTAATGGATATGGTGGATACTACTATCAAATTTATAATATACAAAATTTTCGATGCGATATTCGTACATTCTTTTTAGAACATAGTGAATTAAGTAAAAATGGTATGACATATAATTTATATGGATACCGTCCTCCATATTCTAACCATTTTGCAAATATTATGCAGTTGCCTTGATTTTATAGTTTTTACACCATTGCGCATTTACCTGAATGGAGTGCAATCAGCATCACATCGCTCACTTATAACTGCCCAAAAAGTAGGCTTTTTTTGCCGAAGGGAGTTGCAAAGGTGTAGATATTTGTATTTTGATGAAAAAACATAAATATTATGTTTCAATAAATACAATACATTTTGCTAAAATGGAAAATACCGATTTACTGTTTATTTGCTGTTTTGATAATGGTTCTCGCGAACTTGGATTAAATCATTTGAAATCATTAAAAACCCAAGGCATTGAGAACTACAATGCGTTTATTCCTGATAAATCAACATACGAATATATCAAAAAACATGGATTCAATTGCACTCTTATTGACAATGCCAATTTTTCTACTACACAAAAAACGTTTGGTACTCCCGATTTTGTTGAATTTTCATTTTTACGATACAAATTCATACACGAATCTTTGAAAAAATACAAGGCGGTATGGTATTTAGATGTTGATTCAGTTGTTCTTGATAATCTCAATAATATATATTCAGAATATGCAGACAAAGGTTATGATATTGTTTTTCAAAATGATGTTCATCAAATTCAAAATTGCACGGGATGTATGTTGTATTTTTCAAATAGTAAAACGTTGGACATGACAGAGTATGTATACAAAGGTATGAATTGGCAAATCCCTGACCAACATTTTGTTAATTATTTTTTACAACATAATCCAGGTGTATTCAAAACCGTATTATTTGATTTGGAACGATTTCCAAATGGACTGATTTATTTCGATGATAGTGATTTGATTGATTTATCCAATCAATTTAAAGAATTCAAAATTAATTTTCATGCAAACAAAGATAAAAGTAAAAAACTCGCATTTGTTCATGCAAATTGGATGGTGGGTATAAACAACAAAATAAATGCGATTAAAAAAATGGGACTCTGGATTTTGTAAAATGATTTTGTATTATATAAATGTAATACAAAATATACGCGGTTTATTTTATTTATTCTGTAATGATTCTTGGTACAATATTGATGGTTTGCAATTCCTGTGATAATAATTTATATGCATACGGGATATTCACTTTTGCAAAATCGGTCATATTATTACATGTATTGCACAAATGAATGCTGAAATCCGCGTTCGCATATTTACTATTTTTATTACCATCATTATATGATGCTATCATACCACATTTTTTACAAACATGAACACTATATTTATCTGAAACATCATATAATCGTTCTTTGCAAAATTTCGACATACCATGAGCTATCATTACATCACGTTCCATTTCACCTATTCTAAAACCACCATCACGTGACCTACCTTCGGCAGGTTGTCTCGTCAAATTTACCATTGGACCTATTGCACGACTATGTTGTTTATCACTTACCATATGTTTGAGCCTCTGATAAAATACCGGACCAATAAATATACTTGTTTCCAATTGTTCGCCCGTTAATCCATTGTACATGACTTCGTTTCCATAACTTTCATATCCTAATTTTTGCAGCTCATTTATGATAGTCTTCACATCTAAATCTCCAAAACTGGTGCCATCTCCAAACAACCCCAGTTCCAATAATACTTTTCCTAATAGCGTCTCTTTCAATTGTGCAATTGTCATACGGGATGGAATAGCGTGAGGATTAATAATGATGTCTGGTCTTAATCCGTCCTTTGTAAATGGCATATCACATTCTGGAATGATGTTACCGCAGGTTCCTTTCTGCCCATGACGCGAGCTAAACTTGTCTCCATAAGTAGGTTTTCTCAAAATTCGCACACGAACTTTTGCGAAATTGTATCCATCCCCGTTTCGACCAGTAAAATTCTTATCAATATATGTTTCTTCGGTTGTTCTGAACGTTTTACTTTGGTCTTCATATTTAATGACTTTTGTTGGGTCATTGCGATTTTCTTTGATTGGAATTATTTTGGCAATAATGACATCGCGATTTTCCACCAAACTGTTTTCTGGTATAAAACCTTGATTGTTCAATTTATCATAATTTCCAAATTTGATTCCTTTGGTTTTTGTCTTATCTGGTTTGCAACGAATGATTTCATCACGAATAATGTTTTTATCTTCGTCTTTTTCTGTATGGTAAATCGTTGCCATGAACAGGCCACGGTCAATCGACCCCTTGTTCACTAATACACTATCTTCTTGATTATATCCAGTATGTGTCATAATTGCTACGTGAATTTGACAACCCGACGGAATTTGGTTTAAATGTATAAAATTCATAAGACGAGTTTCCACCAATGGCCGCGATGGATAGGATAACACATAGGCAGTTTTATCCATACGATGGTCATAATTTGTAGCATAAACACCAATAGCTTGTTTGGCCATTGCTGACTGATATGTATTACGAGGCGCTTGATTGTGCTCTGGGAAAGGAATACATGACGCTAATACTCCAAATATAGTACTTGGATGTATTTCACAATGACTATAATTAATTTTTTGCTGACCATCTTGTATGTATCCATGTTTAGCTTTCATAGCAATCAATGAATAGTTTTGTTCTTCCGGATCAATATATTCTATTATTGATTCTTCGATTTTGCAACTTGTCAATAAATCATTCCATGTAATTTCTTTGTTTTTCAGTTTTTCTATAATTCTATGGTCCAATAATGCTTTGTTATCACGCACACGCAATACTGGACGGGTTAATCTACCACCATCATTGCATATACGAATTTCCATTAATTTATAATCAAATACAATGGAAGTATAAATATTGATAATACCCTTGTATTTTTTATTCTTCATTTCGTTGTATAATTCAATCGGATTTTCACTCACTCCTACCCAGCAGCCATTGATGAATACTTTTACCTTGTTATATAATTCACTTGGCAGCGTATTATCAACTGGTTGCACATATGATTTAACATACTCATATAGCGAAGAACTGTTTGTTGGAATTGTGATGTGTCCCATGTAACTTATATTTTTGACTATACCAATTGACTGACCTTCTGGTGTTTCCGCAGGACATAAGAAACCAAACGTCGTGTTATGTAATTTACGAGGTGCAATTAATTCACCACTTTTTTCAAGTGGTGTATTAATACGACGCAAATGACTTAAACTTGCAACATATGTGAGACGATTTAATACTTGTGCTACACCAACCTTACTACTATTTGCCTGTTTGATACTGAAATCACCAGTTGATAATGCCCTGGTAATACCATTCTCAATGGTAGTCGATTTCATGATTTTGTATATGTTTGTCATATTGATAATATTTTCATAATCTTCTGTTGAACGCCATGAACCATTGTTAATTTCACGAACAACTTGTTTTTGCATTTCTTTCACTAATTTGTTGAAATAGTTTCTGAAAAGATTGTTCAACAATGTTCCCGTTAATTCAATACGTTTGTTCAAATATGAATCACGGTCATCACATGGAATCCATCCCAAACTCGTTTGTATCAACTTTTTGCACATATAACCTAGCATGAATATTTTTTGACTCATCGTTTGACAATGTGGAAATAAATCGTTGTTTAAAACTTCCAATGCAAATTCGCGTTTTTTCAATAAACCAGATTCGCGGTCCATATTGAAAGGTGTATATGCAACAAATGATGTGATATGACGAATTGCATCTTCTTGTGTCAAATATTTATTAGCATCGATTATAGAAGCTTGTAGACTTTTTAATAAATCTACATTTTTTTCTTCTTCGATATCCAATAATATATATTGGCAAATTTCTTTGTCGCTAATAATACCCAGTGCGCGGAAGAGTACAAATAATTCAATAGGTTGTTTAATTCTTGGAACCGTAACATAGATACCATTTCCAAATCCATTGTTTTTACTGGCAATCATCATTTCAATTTGTTTTGGTGATATACATTTGTAATCTGGAATCGATTTAATTTCTGCAAACCAGTTCCATTTCGTTGTATTTTTACCGTCAAAACAATAAACGCGATTTTCAGCAGCACGTTCTTGTCCCAATACTGTTTTTTCCGAGCCTTTTATAATAAAATATCCACCACAATCCATTTTACATTCGCCAGTGAAACTTGGTTGAAGATGTTTATTTTGAGTTAATACACAAATGGATGATTTTACCATAATAGGCATTTTACCAATATTTATTTTTGGAAGTGTTTTTTCGATTATTTTTGGCGTATCCATATTTTCAGTATTACGTACGATGTATTTAATCTTCACATCGACCGTCATGCCCGATGCATATGTAAAATTACGTAGTTTAGCTTCCTGAGGTAACATCATCTTAGTTGCGCCATTGTTTTCATGAATTTGCGGAGGATATAATTTGAAATTTTCAAAAGAAACGTTTGCTTCCAAAAAATATTGACTGCGTTCTTCAACATAATCATTTTCTGAACGAATTACAACAGGATTAAACATATTGATTGTTCTTTGAATTTGATAGTTGATAAAATGATTATATGATTCAATCTGATGTCTCACCAATCGTTCCAAATGTTGTCCTTGGAAATAGGATTCGATTAATTGATATGGTTCTTCGATGTACTCACCTAAATGGGAAAGCACTTCTTTTCCGTTATCGCAAATATTTTTTTCTATTTCTTTTTTCACATCTTCAACCGCTTTTTCATCTAGTACTATTTTTTCGATTATTTCTTTTGTTGAAGCGGATTCTAATACAAAATCTGATTTCTTATCATCATTAATAACTACCAACTTTCTTGGTTTTTTTATTGAAATGGGGACTGAACCCATTGATACAGAAGAATCGAACGACATCATTGGTTGAACTGATTGACTCATATTTATTGACTAATTTATAAATATTTATGAATATATTATTACGTTCAATTTTTTAGATTGTTTTGTAAAATATTTTATTTTTATAACTGTATTTCGGAATATGTCAAATAAAATAAATCCAAAAATGATGGTTCAGTAAGGACCCATGAAAAAAGGTGGATCTAGATTCGTTGGCCGTTTTTGATTTTGGACATTTTTGGAAAAATAAAAATGTCCATTTTTCAAAAATGGCTCTTAAAATTTGGCAAAAAACGTGCATAAAGCATAATGCAGCAAATGCCGAAAAAATGAAGTAAAACGTCACTGCATATTTTTTTTATTAATTCCGAAAACCATTTAGGCATTTTTTATGTTCGTATATTATTAGGCATTAATGCCGAAAAAAAATGCCGAAAAATGCCGAATATTTTTATGCAACAATTGCAACTTTGTATGCAGTAAACAAAGTAATTATGATAAACATGTTTCCACACTGAAACATAAAATACGAACGAATACGAACGAATACGAACTAAAAAATGCCGAAACGAAATCTTACGATTGTCAATGCGGAAAATCATATAAACATGCATCAAGTTTGTGGAATCATAAGGCCAAGTGTGACTTTTTGAAAAATGATAGTGATGAAAATACCGACGATGCTTCAAATAATCAGCTACAAATTGCAGTAGAAAAACCGGAAATAACACAAATTATATTGGAATTAGTGAGGGAGAACAAAGAATTAAAAACTATGTTAGTTGAACAGCATAAAACTATGATTGAATTGTCGCAAAAACCTATAATTACAAACAATTCAAATAATACTCATACAAATTCTCATAATAAACAATTCAATCTGAATTTCTTTTTGAACGAGCAATGTAAGAATGCAATTAATTTGTCCGAATTTGTTGAGAACGTAAAATTAGGTTTATCCGAATTGGAGAACGTGGCGGATATGGGATATGTCGACGGGGTTACTCAGATTTTTATGAACGGTCTGAAAGATATGGATATATACAAACGACCTCTTCATTGTACAGATATAAAACGCGAAATTATGCACGTACGTGAGAATAATATATGGATAAAAGATACTCCTGACCAGGCAAAAATCAAATCCGCAATTCGCCGAATTGCATTTCGAAATATACAACAAATTAGCGAATGGAATAAACAGCATCCAGAGTCACAAATATTAGATACAGCTGATTTCAACCGCGCATTCCAAATAATGCGTGAATCTCTTGGCGATACCTGTCCTGGTGGGGTTGAAAAGAATAATGAAAAAGTTGCTCGAAATATAATAAAAGCGGTTTATGTTGATAAAAATTTGGTGGAAACTTCTCAATAAATATAAAAAATTGAAATGCTTTTTTACTTTATTCAGTTTGTATATTTTACAGTTTACATATTATAGTTGAAAATGGAGTCTTTAATTACTGGAAACAGATATTTCTTTACAACATATTTTGTTTTTAACAGTAAAGGTGAAAAAAGATATGAAACATATCGTGGGAAATATTTGGGAAAATTTACATACAATGGGGGATTTGGTGTATCAGATATACAATTTGCGGGTAGAAACCGAATGGAGACATATACAATGGTAAACTATATGAGTCAAATTGATAAAATAGAATCACTATGTGATTTTGCAAATTTCTTACCCAAAGATGTTTTATCGATAATAGACTGTTATTTATAATAATTGCATAAACATAATAAATAATATATAACAGAACTATTTATTATGAAAACATCAAACAAAAAATCATTTATCGGGTGTTTGGACCATTATAAACAAATAAACGATTTAAATTATTTTGAAATTATGAATCTACTGAATATAATAAATATCCATTATGTTGAAAATAAATTCAATGACCCCTATTTCAATGGAGTAGCTTATGAAAATAATATAAATCCCATAAACATGAAAATCGAAAATACAGAAAAAAATGGGTTTTATACCCTTTTTTCTGATTCAAAATGGAATGAACAAAATAATTATGATGTATGGAAACAAAAACATGAAATTAGTATAAATCCAATCGAAGTACCTAAACAAAAAGTTACCATTGATGCATCCATCAATAATATAGATGACTTACTTTCAATAATAAAAAATAATGTATATGACGAAAAAAATGAATACAATATTGATTTGAAATCGCTTACAGAAATTCAACCAGAACTGGAAAAGTTGAATAAAATGATAGGTATGAAAGATTTGAAAAATTCGATGTTGAATCAATTATTGTATTTTATGCAAGAATTGCACATTACAAACAAAGAAAGTGATTTCAAACATACGGTATTATATGGACCTCCTGGTACAGGTAAAACGGAAATTGCAAAAATAATCGGAACAATGTATTCAAAAATAGGTATTTTGAAAAACAACGTATTTAAAAAAGTGACGCGTAATGATTTGGTTGCTGGTTATTTAGGTCAAACCGCAATAAAAACGAAAAAAGTAATCGATGAATGTTTAGGTGGAGTTCTTTTTATTGATGAAGCCTATTCATTGGCAAACAATTATCAAGAAGATGGATATTCGAAGGAATGCATTGATACATTATGTGAATCATTAAGTGACCACAAAGACGATTTAATGGTTATTATAGCAGGCTATGAAGAAGATTTGAACAATTCTTTTTTTAAAGCAAATAAGGGAATGGAATCCAGATTTATGTGGAGGTTTAATATTGAACAATATAATACCAATGAAATGATGGAAATATTCAAGAAAAAAATAAACGAAACTGATTGGATTCTCGAAGATGATGTAGTAAACATAAAATGGTTTGATAAACACAAAAACGATTTTAAAAATTATGGCCGAGATATGGAGTTATTATTTTCTTATTTAAAAATTGCACATTCGCGTAGAATATATGGCAAAGATGAATCGTTACGCAAACACATATCAATCGAAGATTTAGATGCAGGATATGATATGTTTATGAAAAATAAGAAAAAAGAAAACAAAATGAGTAAAATGTTGGAATCAATATATATTTAGATATAAAATCTTTGTATATTTTATATGTCAGGCGGTTCTCCTTCAATCTCCCAAAAGTGGCAAATTTCTCTTTTTTCTGCGTTAATTTTTCTTTTAGTTGTCAATCCTTACACTTATAATTTAACAAATTCATTATTAGGTGGTATTATTGGACCTATTGCAAGAAATGGTTGTCCTACAATGGTCGGCCTCATTCTACATACAGTAGTATATGTTTTATTAGTCCGTTATTCAATGGATTTGAGTTTATTTTAGCTTCATCCAAAATATTCACTAATAAATGCGTATAATTTAGGAAAATGATTATTAACATATAATATAGTTAAAATAAATATATTATATTTGTAACAATGAGTGAAAGAAAAACAATAAGTATAAATCCAGAATTATTTAAAGTAACATCAAATACAAGTCGAAAAAAACAACCAAAAACTGAAAAAAATAAAGATATTCGTGTAAAATCGCAACAGACAAAGCAGCAAAATAATAAGACATTACGTGGCAAATTATTGAAATATATTCGAGAACAGCAAGAGAAAAATTATGAGAAAAATGCGCATCGCGATGTTTCAAATAAACAGCCAACAAAAAATCCATTGGATGAATTTAATAGTGAATTTGATAATTCATTGAAATATTTAATGTCAGTCGCAGAAGAAAATGAAAAAAAACAAAAACATAATTCTACTTTAAAACAATATCCGAATAATAATGTTCAATCGATGTTATTCAACGATAATGTTCTGCAAAATGTAATGAATACGTTGCCAAATGTTACATCAGAAATTCCGGCACTGAAATTGAATATGCATAATCCAAATTATCCAAAATATGGATGTTTGAAAGGTGGAACATTACCAACATATCGTAGTTGGAAAAATCAAACACAACGTAAACCACCGAGTCTAAATGACCAATATATATCAAGTATTCCGTATATTCAGAATGCACCACTACCGCGTCCAACACAAGAAAATTATAGACCGCCATTACAACCAATACCACAAAATACTCCTATATACTCAGGAACTATGGCCACCGACACAATAAGTCTAAAGAGTGAATTGGATAAAGAAATTGAAAAACAAAAAGCACGAATACAAATGAAACAAATCATTGAAAAAACGAAACCACATAAAATGCCGAAGTTGAAATATTTGAAACAAAAGAGAACGTTGAAACGAACTTATCGTGTAGGTAAATCAAAGGTTTTTCCAAAAGTAGCTGTATTGGTATCGAATAAAACAATACGTAATAATATTACCACGAAAAAACAAATGTTGAATCAAACCCCAATTGAAGAAATACGTAAATTTTTATTGAAAAAAGGGTTTATTAAAGTGGGGTCTACCTCACCCAATGATGTATTGCGTAAAATGTATGAAAGTGTAGTATTGATAAGTGGAGATGTTACGAATCATAACCCAGATAATTTATTGTATAATTTTTTCAATGATAAGTAGTAGAAAATTGAAATGTTTTTGAAAATAAAAAACATTTCAATTAAATAATACAAAATAGTTTGAAAATGGAAGGATCTTATCATGATGATAGAATAATTACAAAAACAAATGTCATATACAATGACAATTTTAAAAATTTTATTAAAAAAATGAAAAGAAATTTTTCGGAAGATGATTTGAAAACTCAAAATTTGGAAGATAAAATGGATCTACAAGATAGAATACGTAAATATGTAGTAAACAATCAACGTGATTTTGATATGAATAATAATAAAAAAATGTTTTTAGGGTCTCATAGTTCGCATGAAGATTTCTTTTGTATATTCATAGCATTATTGATTCGTGATGAAAAATTAGATGATTTTAAAAATTTTAATGAAATATTAGAATATATTAAAAAACATGAGGCATTTGGTATGAGGGGTTATGCGTCTAGTGACGTAGAAAATACAGGTAGTTCTCAATTGCGATTTTGCTGTGCATGTGCTCATGATTGTAGTCCGCAAAATTTATACGTTATAAACAATCCAGATACGTTTTATGCTATCATAGTTGGTTCTGAATGTATAAAAAAATATAAAATTATTGAACCGCGAATTATAGAAACTGTTATTAAAACTCTAAAAAATGATAAAAATTATAAAAAATTTAAAAATATAAAAAAAAATGAAAAAAAAATGCTGATAGAAGGAAAATTAGAAAAAAAAATAAACGAAAATATAATGTCTTTCAAAATTAATTATAAAAACATAGGGGCGAATTTCGGGGATAATTTGGTAAAATTTAAAGCTGATTTAATCAATGATTCATATCAAATTGATTATGTCATCAAATATATACAAGATACCATACAGGAAAAATGCAGATTATGTGAAAAAAATAATAAAAAAAAATATATCTTCAAAAATAATATTGATAATGAATTTGTAGCTTTATGTAAAACGTGTTGTAGTGATTTAGGATACAATAACAAAAAAAAATGTAAAGATTGTAGAAAATATCATAGAAATAGAAAAGATAATTATTGTAATGATTGTAGATTGAAAAGTATTTGTACTACATGTAATGACCGTAAAATTTGTAAATTATATGATAATTTTAACCGATGCTACGAATGTTCGCTTCTAAAATATTGTAAAGAGTGTAAAAAAGATGTAGTAACGGGTAAAAACACTCATTGTAAAAAATGCTATAATTTGTGTAAAAAATGTAAATGTGGTAGACGAATAACAGATAATAAATATAACACATGTTATAATTGTCACATAAATGGATAAAATATAAATTTAATGTTTTGTGTATATTTTGTATATTTTTTTCTAATATTTCAATCTATTTACAAGTTCGCGCCAAAAGAACATCGGCGCTGACATGCGATAATGTCCAACAAACCAATCATCGTTACATGATTGAATTGCACGATGTCCGTTATTTGTTAAATTTTCATATTTATCAGTACTTGTCATAAGTGCAATTCTCCCAGTCGCTTTGTTTCGAAGTGCGGCTTTTAACCATATGTTATCATCCACTACTTTTTTTATTAATAATATCATATTCCATTCATTATCTTTTCCCATTGGCGTGTTTGGAATAACACTTTTGAATGCAGATTCAGTATGGGATTCGAATACAAATCCAGCATTGTCATTAAGTGTTCCAACGCCTATATCTGTAATATTTGATATTTCCATTATTGCAATCGGGTCAATATGATATTGAAGGGAACCTGGTAAATCGCCAAAATAAAATTCGTTTTCAATTGTGGATGGTTTAATTTCTGTCATTGTTAATGTATTGAAATATATAGTATCTGAAATATATATTTCAATTTTTTATTATTTTATTATTTTTACGAATCATCCAATGTTACGTTATTTCCCAGAACCGAACGCATTGCAATAAATAACATAGTTTCTTCATATTTATCAAAACCGTTGTAGTTATAATGTGGTACTAACTGTTTCTTCTTCCATCGTAATTGTTTTATTTGCATATTTGCATCTGTTTCATATTTTGCTGATAAATCTTGTATTTGAAACCCTCCTTCACAACGGTCGAGTATTTCTAATTTCGGTTGTCCATATGGTATATTTAGATTGTAATAGTCAATTATTTTTATGTAATCAACTGTATCAATATAATCGACAAATACTTTTATGGGCATGATTTGTTTTGTTTCCAGATATATATAAAAATATAATCAATTTTTTATATTTTTATACAAGTTTTAGAATTGTTAGACGAATCATAAATGAAGAGTCTGTTCCAGCGGTGGTTACTGCCGCTACTCCAACTACCGATGAAATTGCAATAACCAATGTTGTTGCAACAAATTCAATCGATCTTCCATGTATCCAAGTAGTTGCGGTGGTTGAACCTGAAACAGTATTTGTATCAATAGTCAACGATGCTGCATTTGGACCAGTATAAATTGCAATTGACCCGGCTGCTTCTAAACTCATTTCACAATCAATTATGTATGATCCTTGACCTAATGTAAATACAGTGCCACCTGCACCAGGACTTGCTACAATGAATGTAGGAACCGTATTAAAAACTTCTGTATCTATTGTAAATGCTGTTCCCGGGGGAACTGAATTGTTTGGCGTTTGAATTGTGCGTATATATTCAGCATATCCAATAATACCAGATGTTCCAGTGGGACCAATTGGTCCAGTTACGCCAGTTTCACCGGTAGGTCCGGTGGAACCAGTTTGACCAGTAGGTCCAGTTATACCAGTTTGACCTGTTATACCAGTTTGACCAGTAGGTCCAGTTACGCCAGTTTGACCAGTAGGTCCAGTTACGCCAGTTTGACCAGTTATACCAGTTTGACCAGTAGGTCCAGTTTGACCAGTAGGTCCAGTTACACCAGTATAACCGATAGGTCCGGTAGGTCCAGTTTGACCAGTAGGTCCAGTTACACCAGTATAACCGATAGGTCCGGTAGGTCCAGTTTTACCGTGTTTACGATGACGATGACGATGATGATGTATATGTGAATGACAATGGTCACTTTTATGGTGTCCGTGGTTGTAGTTTTTACAATATTCTGACATATAATAATTATACATATAAATTATTATACCAATAAATATATTTCGCCTACATATACATCACTGCGCATATGCATTGAATACTATTGTAATTTAATAAATACAATTCTATTTTTTATATTGTAATACTATGACAAAAATACAATGTACATACTAGTAAAAAATATTTTTCGATTTATTTGCGTAAAAATATAAATTATAAAATCGTATAAATAATATATATTATGTTAATCCCAATAACTGATATTATTGATGTTTTTTCAAAACACAACATAAAAATTAATGGTGTATTCCATATTGGCGCAAACGATTGCGAAGAAATGCAATATTATGAACAGTTATCTGTAAAAAATGAAAACGTTGTATGGATAGAAGCAATACCGGAAAAAGTAAACGAATGCATTCAAAAAGGAATACCAAATGTATACAATGCAATAATCACGGATGAAGATTATGGGGATGTAGTATTTAACATATCTAATAATTCATTATCTTCTAGTGTACTTGAACTTGGAACACATTCAATCGAACATCCTCATATTCATTATGTAGAAAAAAGAGAAGGAAAAAGTATAACAATAGATACCTTTTTTAGAACAAAAAATATAGATGCTTCAAAATATGATTTTTGGAATTTTGATATTCAGGGAGCAGAACTTTTAGCATTAAAAGGCGGAGTCCAAAGTATAGAACATGTAAAATCAATATATTTAGAAGTAAATGAAAAGGAATTATATAAAAACTGTGGATTGATTCATGAAATTGATGCATTTTTAGCACAATATAATTTTGAAAGAGTTATCACAGCAATGATGCCATATGGTTGGGGCGACGCATTATACATAAAATCTGTTAATTTTGAATCATAATCCGGTTTGACGGGATTAAATAATTCAATGTAGTATTAATAATTTTATATAATTTATAAAAATATATAAAAACAAACGCCATGATATAGTATCAAGAATGTTAGGTCGTTCACTTTCAACATATGCAAAACTACCAGTAAGTGCATTGAATGTATTTCAAAAATCATGTTATTACAAGATTGATTTCAAAATTAGCGAAACAGCTAGTGTAAAAGAAGCAGTAACCCGTTTCACTGCATTTAATATTGGATGTTTAGCCGTAACTGATAAAGCTAACAAAGTAATTGGTGTATGTTCTGAACGTGATTTTATCAACAAAGTTGCCGCATTTGATAAACCTACAAATGACCTAAAAGTAAAAGATATTTGCACATATGGTCCATCCATTATTATTGCAAAAAAAAGTGATTCGTTAGAATCTTGTATGAATAAAATGATGTTCAAGGATATTCGTCATTTATTAGTGATAGATGACAACGATGAAGAATTTATTGGTATGATTTCAATCAAAGACCTCATCAAGGAAATTTTGAAACAAAACAATGATACAATTACACGATTGAGTGATTTCAAAATTGGAAAAGGAGCATATTTTGGAAGCGAATAATCATTTCATTCTAAAAATTATAATTGCAGTTACTATTATAGAAATTCCAAGCGAAACGTGATAACATACATTGTATCGTGTTTGTTTTTTTGGACTGCTAATTCTTATAATAAAGTCATCATTTTCTTTATTATATTTTTTTGTATTTTCTTCTAAATCACAAAAAAAACCATAATCATCTGTTTCTTCGTCTTTTTCATACATTTTCATTTTTAATAATATAATTGATTATTTTTTATTTCAATTTTTTGAATTACTATATAGAATATTATAAATTATAAATATATAAAAATAATACTGTATTTAAATAAGACCAATATGGAATCAAATATAACAACGGAATATTTTCAAATAACAAACGAATATCAAAAAAAATATGGTAAAAATACGGTATTATTAATGCAAGTCGGTGCATTTTTTGAGGTATACGGTTTGAAAAATGTAGAAACAGGATTAATAACCCATAGTCAAATCGTAGAGTTCTCACAAATATGTCAATTGAATGTATCCAAAAAAAGTAATTGTATAAAAAATGACCATATTGTTATGGCAGGATTTCGCGATTATACTTTGGAAAAATACATTCAGAAATTGTCAGAAAATGGATATACAAGTGTAGTATATAAACAAGAAAAAGATGGTAAAAGTTTCAAACGCAAAATACATGCAATATATTCAGCTGGAACCTATATTTCATATGATACAGATAGTTCTCCGCAAACAACCAATAACATCATGTGTGTTTGGATAAATACTTTCAAATCATTTACCCAAACCCAATCGAATAATGAGAACCTTGTATGTGGGGTTTCTGTGGCCAATATATTTACAGGAAAATCCTTTATATTTGAATATGAAATTCCGTTTTACGATAATCCAACGACATTTGACGAATTGGAGAGATGTGTTTCCATATATGCGCCAAGTGAAATATTATTAATAGCAGAGACATTTGATGAAAAAATGACAGAAAAAGTAATACAATATAGTGGTATGCATAATGCCCATGTTCATAAATATACAAAATGTTCTCAAAATGTAGATATTATTAAAAAATGTTCTCAACAAAAATACATACAACATATATTGTCTACTTTTTTTGGAGAAGAATGTTACCAAGTATGTAGTGAATTCAGTTCGAATGAAATCGCAACCCAATCATTTTGTTTTTTATTGAATTTCATTCAAGAACATAATCCAAATTTAGTGAAAAAAATAGAACAACCAATCTTCAATAACACATCACATCGTATGGTATTGGCAAATCATACATTAAAACAATTAAATATAATTGATGATAACTCAGAAGACAGTATAAAGAACTCAAAATATTCATCGGTTCTCTCCTTTTTGAATAAATGTTGTACGCCAATGGGAAAAAGACAATTCAAACAGCAATTGACAAATCCAACATTTGATGAAGCATGGTTGAAAAAAGAATATGCAATGATAAAAATGCTATTGGATGAGAACAATGCACATTTTATACCTTTTTTCCGAAAACAATTGAGTGAAATACGTGATATAGAAAAAATATGCAGGCAAATCATTATTAGAAAAATATATCCATCGTCAATATATCATTTATATAAAAGTATCGAGAACATTGAACAAATATATCAATGTTTATATGAAACCCCCGATTTGAATAATTATTTTGGAGAACATTCTACTAAAATCGCGAGTTTTGGAGAACAATGTTATCAACTAATGGATTTTATAAAGACAAATTTGAAAATGGATGCATGTATAGAAATAGAATCTATGGTAAATTTCGAAAAGAATATAATACAACCTGGTGTTTCGGAAAAATTAGATACATTAATCCAAAAATATGAAAATAGTATATCATCTTTTCATGGAATAAGGGATGTTTTTAATTCATTATTGAGAACATTTGAAAAAAGTACAGAAACTGACTATATTAAAATCCACGAAACTGATAAATCTGGATATTCATTGCAAATTACTAAAAAGCGGGCATTAACATTGAAAACAATATTATCAAAAATAACAGAGCCGATTCAAATCACTTCTGGTTTGACAATAAATGCGAAAGAAATTCAATTCAAATCAGCTTCCACAAGTAATGATGAAATTGAAATCAATGTTCTCAATAAGATATGCAAAGATATACTCACTTTAAAAGAACAGATTAATATGGAAATATCAATAGCATACAATGAATTTTTAAATGAATTCGATAAGAATTGGTTTTCAACATTAGAGAACATTGCAAAATATATAACAAAAGTAGATGTTCTCCAAAACAAAGCATATATAGCAAATGAATATAATTATGTATGTCCAGAAATAGACAGTGATATGTTCTCAACAAGTTCCTATGTACATGCATATGATTTGAGACATTGTTTAATAGAACATATACAACAAAATGAAGTATATGTGCCGAATGATTTACTGCTCGGAGGTAAAATAGATGATACCATAAAAACTGGAATGTTATTATATGGAACGAACGCGGTTGGAAAAACCAGTTTGATACGTGCAATCGGAATAGCGACGATAATGGCGCAAAGTGGTTTATTTGTTCCATGTTCTCGTTTTATATTTAAACCATATAGAACAATATATTCGCGAATATTAGGAAATGATAATATATTTAAGGGTCTTTCGACATTTGCAGTGGAAATGTCGGAGCTGCGCATTATATTGCGAGGTGCTGACGAATATAGTATGATATTAGGAGATGAATTATGTTCTGGAACAGAAACTGAATCAGCGTTGAGTATTTTTACAGCGGGATTGATGCATTTAAATGAAAAACAATCAACGTATATTTTTGCAACACATTTTCATGAAGTACTGGATTATGATGAAATTAAATCTCTTGCCAATATGGAAATAAAACATATGGCGGTTCATTTCGACAGAGAATTGGATTGCTTGGTATATGACCGTAAATTGCGTGATGGACCAGGAAATCGTATGTATGGATTGGAAGTATGTAAATCATTGTATTTACCTGAAGATTTTTTGGAGAAAGCATATGTCATACGTAATAAATATTATCCGATAAATCAAGGAGAACTTGCACATAAAACAAGTGTATATAATGCGAAAAAAGTTCGAGGTTTGTGTGAAATATGCAAAATGGAATTAAGTGAAGAGGTACATCATTTATCACCTCAAAAAGACGCGAATGAAAAAGGGTTTATAGGGACATTTCATAAAAATCATGCGGCAAATTTAGCAGCAGTTTGTGAAAAATGCCATGAACAATTGCATGCGAAAGGGAAGCAAAAAATTGTTCGCAAAAAAACGACAAAGGGTTATGTCATTGGATAATTTTTATCTTCATTGTTTTCTTTTAGATTTTCTATTTTTTCTGGTTTTACCACCTTTTTTTCGAAGAGGGTTTTGGTTATTGAATAAAGGTAAACCATCATAAACTCTTGAATTACGTCTAATTGGAAGAGAAGTTTTAATTTTATGTAAAATATTTACAATTGGTTCAAATATTATTTTACTAATAGTTTTGTTTCTATTTCTCTCTGGTTTCCGTTTTATTTTTTTTCAAGTGAATCATCTGACTTGTTGAAATCAGTACTCATATATGTGTATATAATATACAAATATATTAGTAATCAAAATATTGTAAATTTTGTCTAAACCAATCTTGCATTTTTGCGGCAATTTGTTGGCGATACATATCATCCGCAATCAATTTCAAACTTCTATGTTTATCTTTGAAATGATACATGAACAACTGAATAATATTTACTAAATTAGCTCTTGAGTATTTTTCTTGCAATTGTTCATATGGAAAGATTGGTATATTTTTTTTAACATTTACTTCGTTGTGAAATCGCCATAATAAATCAATCAAATTTTGTTTAGTTTGAATAGTACTAAAATTAACAGAATTCATAAATTGTGTAGCATGTGTAGCGCACATAGGACAAGGTAGGTTTTTACAAATAACATAAATAGTATTTATAAGTTCATTTTTAACAATATGGAAATGTTCTTCTTTTACCTTTTCAGCCAATGAATGGAATAAGAACCATGTAGGTTCTCCCCATTTCATTTTTTTTGGTTTATTTGTATCTTCTACAACATTATTTGTTGGAACAACTGAAACTGGCTCTTGCCTTTGTACTATATTTATATTCATTGATAATATAGGTTGTGGTTTTACATTATTAAATTGCATTTGACTATAATTATTGACATGTCTGTTTTTGTATGAAAACATCATCTTTACTAATATATATTAATATTGAAAAATATATAAATATATTATATTTATTATTCTAAATATAATATAATTGAAATATATAATGGAAACAAAAGAACAATTAATAAAATCAATAAAAGAATGGGTAAAAATTGATAATGAAATACGGGCATTACAAAAAGAATCTAAAAAACGTATGGATGAAAAAAAAAATATTTCTAAAAATTTAATTGATGTAATGAAAAATAATGAAATAGACTGTTTTGATTTAAAAGATGGTCAAATCATGTACAGTAAAAAGAATGTAAAGAAACCTATAACAAAAAAGTCATTATTAGACATTTTAGCTAAATATTGTCAAGGGGATACAATAAAAGCCGGTGAAATAAATGATTTTATAATGGACAATCGTGAAGAAGTTGTAAAAGAAAACATAATACGAAAAATTTCAAAAGGGAAAGATGAATCATCTTTATAATAAACCGAATTCTGGAATGCTATATCCGGTTGCTGTTTTTACACATTTAGCAATGATAGCTGGATTATCTTTGCCTAAAATGATATCTTCGGTTTTGTATACATTGTTGTATTTATCTATGTAGTATACAATTCCTTGTATATCAAGTGCAATTACTTCTAACTTTTGGGTAGATTGTGTTATATCTTCTTCTTCCATAAATCCGTGAGGAACACCTTTTGAATGGGTTCCACAAAATTCACAATTTTCCTTTCTACGGCGCGTACATTGTTCACCATTTGCTCTGCGAGCATTGCATCTATTTGTAGATGGTATTGAATTTTTTACACGTTTTCTTTTGATAAAATCTTCTTTTACAAATGTAAGACGTTCATAATCATATACATATTCTATCAATTCATTTATTTTTGTTTTTTCTTCAAAATCTATTTCAAGTATTTTATCACGAATGTTATTTTTGAAATTGGTTATATATGTTTCAGAAATTCTATTCAATCTTTTTTCCATATTTAATAAAAGTTAAAGGCGGATTGCTTTTGTATAGTTTTAAAGGCGGATAATTTTTATATTGTATTCTATAATACAATATAATATAATATAAAGAATAACAATTGTATGGTATATGTTTATCGATTTGGTTTAATATTTGAACTTCAATTTTATAGTGGATATACAAATTATATTATTTTTTTGACAGGATTTTTACAATAATTTGTTATCATAAATTTACCAAACAAATACACCAGTCCTACTATATATAAATTAAAAAACACTATGATACTATAATTTTGCATGTTTTCTACTGGTGGATAATAATAATACAACCCATATAATCCCCCAAAAACTAGTTGAATCATTTGTCCACTCGTAATATACATTCGCATACCGCGAATATTTAATTTGAAAATAGTCATCAAATAATAAGAATACATTATTGAATGCACAAATGAGTTAAAAATAGTACCAAAAACAACTGCATCTACATTATATTTATAACATAGATGCCAGCATACAACTGCGCCTATATGATGATATTTTTGTAAAAAAATAGGTTCACGCCCTTTTACGTATAATAAAAATGTGTCGAAATATTCATAATATTTAGATATGTAAAACCAAAAAATCAAATTTTTTATATAAGGTTGTGACATATACAGATTATTTCCAAAATAAATACCCTGTTCATTTATTATTTTACATAAAGATATAAATGTATAAAAGCTGAAAGAAGCTAATGCTATATTGTGTAAAATAGAAAAATGATTAAGAATAATATAATGTTTATTTGAGTTATTTTGAAAATTATATTTTAATAAACGAGAAACATAAATATAAAATGTTGTTCCAATAATTGGAGTAATATTCCACATTGTTTACTATATTATTTGTATTATATTTATATTAATTATATAAATATAAAATGGTTTGGTATTAGAATGTGATATATTGTATATACAATATATATGAAAATATTATTATTAGGAAGTAGTATAATAAAACACTGGAAAAACTTTACGACAAATCATGAAAACGAAGAAGTTATAAATATGGGAAAAAGTGGTTTAGTAACAGCTAATTTATCAAAATATTTAGAAAAAATCCCATCTATCAATCCTGAATATATAATATTTTATTGTGGTGGTAATGATTTATTAGGCAATGTAAATGAAAAAAATATATTAATTAACATACAATTATGTTTAGATGGTTTGTTAACAAAATTCCCGAAATCGAAAATTATAGTAATATCACTAATAAAATCGCCAATTATGTACAATGGTAAAATAAAAATTATCGATTACATCAATAATAGTATCCGAAAATATACTAATAACCATAGCAATACAATATATGTAAACGTAAATAAAATTTTATCAAAAAAAGAATTTTTTATGGAAGATGGATTACATTTGACTCATGTAGGGTATGAAAAAATAAATACAAAAATAAAAGCATTTTTATAGAATAGTGGAAAATCTAAAATAATTTGAACATTTTAATGAACACATCTTGTGCATCAGTACATGCAGATTTCAATACATTTCTAACAATAGTTTTATCCGAAGGTGAATTGAATGCAATGCGAATAACACTGTTACTGTTATGTGGATGGTATTTTTTGAATCCGCAAAAACTTAATGATTTTTCACTTTGGTAAAATTTTTCATAAAGTACATATTCCAATACTTTCCCAATTGTATAATCTTTATCTTCTAAAATAATATCATAACAATTGTCAATAGTGGCTTCACTATGATTGATTGGAACAATATCACTTTCTATCATTTGTATCATATCGACGAATTTGTTTTGTAATATGGCACAGCCTTTTTTAACAATTTCTTGATTCGTATACACTCCAATGGTTTGTATTGAATAATCAAAACTGTCTTGAATAAATTGACGTTGGGCGTCTAACATATAGAAATTGCGTTTTTGAAATTCAATTTCTTCATTGGTTAGTTCTTCACTTCGTAGTTTTGATTCCATGGATTCCCAAATACTATCAATTTTCACCAAGTCCGGGGTGTTTCCATATGTACATTTTGAAACGACATTGAACATACTATTTACTTTTGCATTACTTACTGAAAATTCACATGTTAATTTTATATGTCCTCCTGGAATTTCATTACCAATTTTAGGGGTTAGTCTGACAAAATCAATATATCTATTTGTCTTTACACATGGAGGGAAAATTCGTGTAGTTTCTTCGCGTGTCAAATAATTGCCATTCATTTTGTTTTTAATACGGAAATCTTCGGTGGTTACAATAATTGTTTTATCAGTTTCATTTTTAACGTCTAATTCTAAAATATATTTATCCGGTAATACATCTAAATCTTTTTCATGAATAGGAATACAACTTAATCGCTGTTTAATGATTTCATTGTGTAGACGCGGTGGATTGTTTACTTCAATATTGCATTTATTATCATTGTATGTTTCCGTATAAAATACATTTGTTGGTATTTCTGATAAAATGATACGACGTAATGCATTGGCAATACTAACATTAATACCACCCAGGGTGAATTTATATACATCATCTTCTTCGCTAATTTTTGAAATTTGAGGATTCATTCTAAATATTCTTATTATATATACTTTAATTAGTTATATTTTATTATTATTTAAATCAATTTTTTGTATTGTTTTCTATATTTCGAACATTCAATCCTTCATTTGATAATTGGTCGGCACGTTTATTATGGTCGCGATATACATGTTCATATACAATTTTGTCAAAATATTTTTCGAAACCTTTTGCATTTTCGTATAAACGTAGCATATCTTTTGAATTCACTTTGTATTCACCCTTCATTTGTTTGATTACTAACATACTGTCACCTTTGACTGTAAGTTCTTTAATATTTTTATTCACTGCTTCATGTAACCCAATAATTAGACCAGTATATTCTGCTACATTGTTTGTTGAATTATTTCCAACAAATATAGATTTTGCCCATATTTCTGTATTTCCTTGATATAATACAGCACCTGAACCTGCTGGTCCAGGATTTCCTTTACTACAACCATCGAAAAATAGTGTATACTGAGTAGGAATTTGTATTTTACTTGATGATAAATGAATATTAGGAATCGTAGTTACAATAGATATTTGATTTTTTACATTTGATTTATTTTGAAAAAATGATGTTATACAAACTTGTTTCATATATATTATTATACTATAAAAAATCCTTACGTATTTATGTATTCATTTGTTTATATATTTTTATATTTTTACATATTGTATTTACTATTGCGTTACATATATCTCCATTGTATAATACAACTATACAATTTATGCATGATAAACGGTAAGAATTATTTTATTTAGAAATAAATTAATATATCATAGTTATATAGTATGGAAACTTGGTCAGATGCTGGCGATGATATTATCCACCCTAATTTACATCCAAAAAAAAAGACATCAAACCGGACGTTAATTCAAAAAATAGAGACAATTTTGGCATCGTATGAAATGCAAGAAAAGTATTTGACAAAGATAAACCAAAATAGTTTGGATATTATATCTGAACTTATAAAGACAAAACCTGAATATTTTCGTATGGTAGAAAGTACGCTTATTCGAAATATAAATAATGATAAGATAGATTCGCATGATATACCATATATAATAACAATTATATCTCATTTGTATAATTTATTATTGATTACAAACATGAATAATATGAAAAGTAATGAACATACAATTGATACATGTTCAAATATACTAAAATTTATTTTCAGTGTATCTATTCGCGAATCATTAGTGGTAATTGATGATGATACAAATGCAACATTGTTATTATTATGTTTTGATAATATAGTAGACGCGTGTATAAAATTGTTGAAAGTTAGTACATCAAAACCATTTACACTACTAACTGAAAATGTTTATGCCGAAAACAATGAGAAAAAAGAAAAACCAAAAAAAAAGAAAAGTTGCATAGGATGTTTCGGTCCATGTTGTTATTCTGAATAAAAACACATTATGTAAAATATATAAATACAAAACTATTTTACATAATAACGATAAAAATGTTTGGATTCGGAGACGTCAACGCTGAATTGAAACTTGTGTCAGGAAATATTTTGAATATGATTGTATTCGATAAATTCAAAACCGGAAAACCGGTAATTGACGCATTTATCACGACGATTATTTTAACCGCAGTTACATATCTATTCCAATTCATGAATAATAATTTTACAAAATTTATAAACATGATTAACGTATTCGATTGTGAATTTGAAAGCTTTTTATATAAAAAACATGTTGTTGAATATGACGGTAAGATAGCATTATCGACAACCTATTATGATAGTGAATTGAACCAATCGAATTCATTCAGTGACAGATTTCGCGCATTATGGATATATATAATAGAACATGCAAATGAAAATACTACGATACGCCATATTAAGGAATATTCATTTGGTAACACATCATATAATAGAAATCGTGACCTGGGAATTTATATGGTTATTCAAAATGAAAAATTTCTTATTTCAAAAGAACATCAAATATATGCTTGTACAACAATTCAAAATGAGGAACAAGACGATGATAATAAAAAATCGAATGATAGATATTCAAAAAGAATGAATCGAATTGAAAAAGTAACAATTCAATTGTTTTCATATAAAAGTGATATTCATATCATAAAAGAATTTGTTGAAAATATAACAAAAAAATATTTAGCTTCAATAGAAGATTTACGTGATAATAAACGATTTATTTATACTTTAACAAAAGCAAAATATGATGATAATAAATATGAATTATGGGATGAACATTTGTTTTCAAGTACTCGGAAATTCAATAATATTTTTTTCAAAGACAAACAAACATTGATTACAAAAATAGATTTTTTCATGAATAACAAAGAATGGTATTTTGAAAAAGGAATTCCATATTCAATCGGTATTGGTATGCATGGACCGCCAGGTACAGGAAAAACCTCATTGATAAAGGCAATTGCCAATTATACAAATCGTCATGTTGTAGTTATTTCATTGAAATTGATAAAAACGAAAAAACAGTTGGATAGTATATTTTTTGAAGAACGTTATAATACAGATAATAAAAAAAGTAGTATAGGATTTGATAAAAAAATTATTGTATTTGAAGATATCGATTGTGTAGGCGATATTGTGTTGGACCGCGAAAAGAAGAAACAAAAATCAATCACTGGTTTTGGTAAAAAATTGGATTTTGATGAACTTTCTAATAATTCAAAAATAAATATGGGAGATTTGATTGAGACGATAGTGTCGGTCGAAAATGAAGCTGAAAAAGTATCTCAACTACCCAAATTATTGTTAGAAGATGAACCAATCACTTTGGATGATATTTTGAATTTATGGGATGGAATTCGCGAGACCCCTGGTAGAATTATGATTATATCTTCAAATCATTATCATGAATTGGACCCCGCATTAATTCGACCAGGAAGAATCGATGTTACACTTGAACTTTCATATGCGTCGCGTACCATAATAAACGAAATATATTCACATTTGTTCGATGAAATTATTGATGATAAAACACTAAAAAAGATAAAAGATTATTTTTATTCACCGGCTGAAATAATAAATATTTATATGAATGAAGAACAGAACAAAGAAATGTTCATCAAACGATTGTTAAAAAATCAACATGTGTAATAGTTTTATTTTCAGATATTATATAAAATTGAAACACTTTTTTTATATAATATATACTATATTATATAAAACACTATTTATCTTTGAAATGTATGCTGTTGTTAGATATAACGATTATCGTAAAGAAGAACATTTTGAAATCATTGCAACTACTACTGATGTAGAATGTGCTAAAAAAATAGCATTCAATAAAATCAAAGAAGGCATGCCTGAATGTAAAGATGACGATGAACTTTATAAAATAGCAACCGATATTGAAACAGAATATTTCCAACCAATAAATGAAGAAATAATATCATATAGAATTATCAAAGTTAAAAAGTGTAAAAACAAATTGAAAAAATTATATCATTATACAACTAAATATGCTGTTGTTGAATTTGCAGTAGAAAATACTGAAAATTTAAAAGAAATAGATAGTTCCCTTATATGTGATAATTATATTATTGACGACGTTCAAGCTGATGAAGATTATTGAATAAAAAATAAATAAAAATGGAGGGAAACCTCTTTTTTATTTACTCTTACAACATGTGCGATTTGAATGAGAAAAAGTGTAATTGAAAATCATGTAGTTGTTTATATTACAATACGGAATAATTGTAATATAACTGTGTTTACATTTTATAACCCCATATATGCTGATGAATTATTTAGCAAAATATAAATTATTATATCAATATATAATGGACTGTTCTTGTAATAGTATTATTCCAGAATTTCAAGATGATGATGACATAGAATTACAGAAAACTATAAAAATAATATCAACAAATTTGATTACGAAACGAAAATGTCTTGTAATAAGACCCATTGAGAGAACACCTCGAAATAATTAAGAATGTATTTTAACCTAAGGTTGTATACTTACCAAAGGTTGTATACTTACCCAAGGTTCATTATCCATATTTTCTAAATAAGGTTCCCAATCTTTATATTCTGGATGCAATTTACAATGATTTTTCACATTGAAAACACGACCACATGCTGACCCAAACCGTCCTTCAAATTCTAAATTTTTTGCCATTTTACTATCAAGTACTTTACCATCTGTACAACCTCTTGGATAGAAAGCATCTCGTATTGTAGAACCATGTTCATCTTTTTCAGCATGGTTGCATATAGAACGTCCATTCATAATTTCTTTATTCAAAAATACATCATAATGGTCGCTTATCACTGTTTTCGCATTGTCAGTATTTATTTTTCCACTATAAACGTTATTCAACAATACATCTAATCTATAATTGCGAGAACCCGATGAAGTTGAAATATCATGAAAATCTGTATCAGTAGTTTCTGTATTATTCAAATCGAAGCTAAATGCCGAATTCATACCATAGAATAATCCATTGTTTGTCCGATTGATACTATGTTTATCTAAACCAATTTCAAATCGCATGATTTCATTTGTATTTACATCACCAAATAGCCAAGAACATGCATAATCTCCCGCATTATTTTTTAACATAATTTCAACATATTCATCTAATGTTTTACCATATTGCATGGCTTGTCGTATTCTACAAAAAAATGGAGAACCAAATTTTGGTTTATACTTGGTACCACCAATTGTAGTTTCACACCCTATGATTCCAGTAGAACATATGAACCAATCTGTACCACTCATTACATATCCTGGTGCAATTTGCATAACAAAATTATTACCCGATGATGGATATACATACATAATTACGTTCATTAATTGGCCACTTAAAAAATCAGTATGAGTATTATGTGCCATTACTATTTCTCCATTTTGTGTTGAATCCCCCGTTGCAATGAATGCACTGCATCTTTCATTTTTATCATTTTTATCATTTTCATCATCTTCAAAAAAAGGACTCATTCCAAAAGCAGAATTCCATGCAATCAATGCATCTACCGAAAAATGTATCCCCATTTTTTTCGCACCATCACTAATTCCACGCATTTCTTCATAAATTTCTGGAAAATCATTTTTGATTACTTGCTTTACTTGTTGTTTACATACTTTTATATAATTCGATAATGATGTTTTGAAATATTTTTTCACTATGAATGGAAATGATTTTACAATTCGTTTCAATTCTTTATACAATAAAATACCATGTGCATAACCACGTTCATATGCATCGCCAAGAATCTCCGCAATAACCCATCCATGTTTTTTTTCAATAATTTTTCCACTTACTTTTATGTATTTTTTACGAGTTGTTCTCAGTTTATTCTTTTTTGAAACACTTTTCATATATTATTATATACTATCTATATAAATAGTATATAAAACATAACAAATCTATTGAATCATCAATAATCCTAATAATACAAATAATAGTATATACGGGAATATAACTAAAAACCATGAAACACCTGGATAACCTCCACGACATATAATGTTCAATACCCATGTCCAAAATAGAACATATAATACTTTAAATACGAATATGATACCGATACTTGTAACATTGCAAGAATATAGTCCTAAACAATATAAATCAGTGTTTCCATAATTTTGAATAGCCATTGCAATAATTGAAATAATAGAAATAATTAGATAAACAAATGCGGGTGTGCATAAATTTTTAATACCAGGAACGACCGCCATGATAATATATAAATATAGAGATTTTTATATTTACACTAAATATTCTCCTATGTTATTTTTAGAAACAACTACTTGCGATGGATTTGTAAGAGAACTATTACCAGTCAAAATTGAATTAGATGTAATTGCACCGGCAGTTGTTCCAGTAGCTACAACAGGATTCATGTAATTAGAAGCCGGAAAAAAAGGAATAGCGACTTTATTAAAAATACCAGTTAAATCACTTGTTCCTCCTTTCATTTTTTTACTTTTACGGTTTTTTCTTCCTCCACGTAAAGGTGCATTTGGTTGTAAACGCGAATCTACAATAGCAGCAGGTGCAATTGGGTCAACGTTGTGAGTATTTAACGCATAAAAATAAGGACTATTTGCTAATCCACCTGTCATATTATGACTATTGCATCCGCAACTCCCCCCTTTCATTTTATTTCGGCGTGATTTTCCTTTTTTAATAGTTTTTCTTTTATATTTTTTAGATTTTGTAGACAACTTCATATATATTATATGTGTATATATTTTTCAAATATGTTTTTTAATTAAATTATTCAATATCAACATGAGTCAACATATGTCTACGACAACATACATTTTTTAATCCTAAATTATCTAAAACAATACCTTCTGGTGTTTTTTCCATATTTTTTTTAGTAAGATAAACGACATTTTCAACTTGTAAGCCTTGTGATATTTTTATACGACGCACTTCTTCAAGATAATATCTGTATTTATCTGCAAGAACATTTCCGCAAGTAAAACATTTAACTGGAATAATCATTCTAAATATATATTGTTATATTATTATATTTAGAATAATAAATCAATTTTATATTTTTATTGGACAAATATATTATTATATATCATAATAGCAATTTATGAATAAAAAATATATAATAGTATTATTTTGTATAATATTAATTTTGTTAATAATTGGTATATTAAGTAACTATTATTCACTTAAAGAAGGTTTAGATAATTCTGATGCGATTGATATACCAGTCAATGGAGTTATACCAGATGGATATTACAAAATAGGTGACAAAAAAATGAAAAAAATACCGTATGGGTATACTACAAATACCGAAAAAACAGTATTACTACCGAATACTCAAACTTCTTTTTGGGTAGATTATGTAAAAAAGAAAGATAATGTAATGGACGACCCAATATTAAATAGTAATAAATATAATAGTGATAATTATGATTTATTATATCATGACAGTGAACTTGCTATTAAAAGTCAGAGTGGAGTATATGGTTCTGATTTCGGTACTACAATGGTATTAGATAGTTGTGGAAATAAAATTTTGATACCATATACTCCATCACAGGGTAATATTTTATATTATCAACCAGGTACTTATACATATGGTGCATCTACATATGTTCCAAATTATGAAGACAGTGTACTTTTAAGTAAAGCTAATCTATCATCATCATCATCATCATCATCATCATCATCATCAAAAATGACAAAAAAAAATACTTTACTAGACAAAAAAAGAAATGTACTTTATTTAAAACCGCAATTCATAAGTTTATCGACATATGTTCCAAAAAATGAAGAAACAATATATTCAAGTAAAACAAGTGGAATTGATACTACTTCGGCGTACAATTGTGAATAACAATTCAATTGTAAAAATCAAATAAATATATTATTTGATTTTTATTTTTCTATTACCCTTTTGGTTTACATCTGAATTTCACGTTTTTATTTAATGAACATACTTCTTTATTGGATATTCCATTAAAATATTGTAAATTAACTTGTTTTGTACTTGCAATAATTGCGGACCATGAAACTCCAATAATACTACCTACTAAAAATGCACCAATCAATCGTATATGACTACTACATGTAAAAAATATATTCCATGTCCATTCAGAAATAATTAATAGTGAAAATAAAATTATAGTAGTTATATTATCTTTTGCTAAACCATATAATCCAATTATATACAATAAATATCCAAAAGTATAAGTAAAAATAGTCATACTCAATGGTAATTTTGAAAAAGAACCTTCGTTAGTAAGTGTAAAAGAATTACATATTGTCGGAGAAGTAACGTCGGAATTAAAAACTTCGGCTTTACCAACAATAACTGAGAAAAAACATGCAATCAAAAGACCTGCTAAATATATTATACCTTTGATATCTTGATTTAAAATCGATGATAATGTAAAAAAACTAACAAGAATAAATGGGGATAATCTATATGCTGTATAAAAAATATTAGTTAAATTTAATTCAGCCATTTTGAATATAGTATACTATACAAAGAGAAATATAAGTTACATGATAAATTTCTAAATTTATTCAAATACATATTTTATAGTTTCTTGAATATGTGAAATTTCAATGAATTCTATGTTTGATATAATAGATTTTGAATCATATTTTTCCATGAATTCTTTGAAATCACGAGAATTGGATTTGGGAAATAGAAAAGTGGTTACTCCGCCACGAATACCTCCTAAAATTTTTGATTCTAAACCACCAATTGCAGTTACTTGTCCTTGTAAATTTATTTCTCCTGTAATTGCTATATTATTTTTTATCTTTAATGAATTAAATAAACTATATATTGCAATTGTAATTGCAGTTCCAGCAGAAGGGCCATCTTTTGAAACAGCACCTTGTGGACAGTGTATATGTACACCTTGACATTTTGTATCATTAAATTTTTTCAATAACATCATTTTTTGCTTATCATTTGTTAAATTCCATGCAAGAGTTTTTGCTACATTCATACTTTCTTTCATAACATCACCTTGTAATCCGGTTAATTTTAATTCAAGAAAATTAGACGTAGGAAAAAAATTAGTTTCAATTGGAATTATACCACCTTTACCAAGAGAATTCGCCCATAATCCATTAATTATACCAACTTGATTATCTTCATGAATTTTAGTGTATTCTATCTTATAGTACTTTTTCAAGTACTTGTTGTCAATTAAATCTTTTGTAATAATAAATGGAATATTTATACCACTATCGTATTTTAATAATTCTATATTAATTTCACCAAATAAATCGAATAAAACTTCTTTTAATTTACGAACGCCTGATTCAAGTGTATATGTTTCAATTATATATTCAATAATATCATCGCTTAATTTAACTGTTTCATTTGCAAACCCCATTTTCTTATTAATTTCGGGTATAATGTATTGTGAAACAATTACCATTTTATCATCTAATGATAAATTGTCAAATCGAATACGGTGAATTCTATCTAATAAAATTCTATCAATTTGGTCAGGGTCATTATATGAAAAAATGAAGAGAACTTTTGATAAATCAAGATTTATACCACTGAAATATTTATCTTGAAATGTATCATTTTGCGTAGTATCTATTAAATGTGTCAAAATACCGATAATCTCTTTCCCATGTTCTGTTTTACTAACTTTATCTAATTCATCAATATAAATAATAGGATTCATACATTTTGTTTCCATTAATATGTCAGTTATTCTTCCCCAAGTAGAATTTACATAAGTGTAACTATGTCCTTCCAACGTAGACCCATTAGAAGAACCCCCAAGTGCTATAAATGCAAATGGCCTTGAAATTCCATTTTCATCTACTAAACATTTGGCTAATCCTTTTTTAGCAAGTGATGTTTTACCAACACCCGGAGACCCCTCAAAACCAAAACAATATCCTCCTTGTTCTCCATTCATCCATTGTGCAATAATTTTAAGAATTTGTTTTTTCGCATGGTCGTGTCCAAATATAGATTCATCTAATGTAGTATTGATATCTTGTATAGATTTGTTGACAAAATCAGTGTTTTTTTTAATATTTGATATTTGCGAATCATTATTATCAGATTGGTTATCTTTTAATGTATTATAAACATTTTCTATATATTGTGTGTTGTTTTTTAAAAAATCATTTATAATATGAATTCTATTTTCTTTTCTTTTAATGTTACTAACATCAAAATTGTATTGTATATTTTTATTTTTTATTAAATTTTCGACAAAATGTATAATATTTATTTGTTGTTTTGAGTTTAATTTATTAGTAATAGATAATATTTCATTCATTTGTTTGTATTTATTTGTATTCTCAATTTCATTTACATATTTACTTATTTCAAACATTGAATACTTTGGTTTTATTGGAATATTGACATATTTCAAAGAATTATTTTTTATAATTTCAATAAATAATTTATTTGTTTCTTTGATAATTTTCAATATAGGTTCTTCTTTAAATATACCGAACGGTATTTTCAACAATGCATCTAAGAATTGACGAGTCTTTATACATGAATCATCATTTTTCCCTTTTATTTCTTTTAATTTTATCATAGCTTTTTCTTTAATATATTCTGGTGCTTTCATCAAATATATTTGTTGTTCAAATGAAACACGATTAATATCGTATTTATTATTCATATCTTGTGTATATTTAATAGTAAATTTCATAATATCTTTAAAATAAATTTTTATTTTCCAAGGTAAACTATCATATATAACTAATTGTTCGGTGGAATCTGAGTTCGAACCTTTATTCATCGTAATTAGGTCATATAATAAATAACTTATGTATTGTATTTCGTCATCGATATTGTATATAAACAAATTGATTAACATACTACGTTGTGCATATACATCCATTTCAATAAAATTTTTAATAATAGTATTAATTTTATTTTGTTTTATAGTGTTAATTTCAGAAATGATACTATTGTATTTCTTATAAAAATCTTCATTACTATATATTAATATATCTTTTAACGTCAAACAATCAATCATTCTTTTCAATATACATTCATGTACTGTGTATTTTTTTGTTATATATTCAAAAATATCGTGTTTTCTATAATCAATGTATTTATTTGAAAAACAGTCTAATACTATATCATCAATAACACCATTAATTATTATAGATTTTTGTATTTTATCATTTTGTAAAACTACTCTTATTCCATTTATCTTATGATAAAACGATTTTGAAGTTGATATATCAATGTCAAAACATTCATAATTACATGCATTTTCTATTAATAAAAACTCTTCTGTAATTTTATCAGAACATAGCGTTTTTTTATTAGAAAGTTGACTATAATTTATATTTTTTTTCCAATTAACAGTTTTGTATCCAAACGGATGAATGTATCTATATATCAAATCTTTTTTTTCATTCAAAAACATATTTTCGTTATTTTCATTTTTATTTTCAGTGTAATGAGAACCAAATGATATATTTAATAAATCCGCAAAATTATATGTTCCAAAACTACATACAATAACCGAAAGTTTTTCAAGAAGCGATTGAAAATTATCTAATAAAGTTTCTTCGTTTGTTATATTTTCAAATTTTTCAAATTCTTTAATTTTATTATACAACTCAGTAAGAGTAGATATACAATTATTTACGTCACTATTTGATAATATGTCATTTTTTTTATTATTTTGAACTGAATAAATTGTGCTTCTAATTACCTCATATAAATATTTTATTTTATTTTTTATAAATATTATAGTTTCATTTGAACTTGATATAGTTGTAAACATTATAATTTATATTTATAGATTAAATTTCTTTGAAATAAAATAATTCATTTATTAAATGAACTTAAAAGTATTTTGTTTATATATATAGAAAATGGGTATTCCAAGTTATTTTTCGTATATTATTAAAAATCATTCTAATATTATACGTAATTTAGATTATCATCAAAATATAAAAAAAACAAAATTCAATCATTTATATATTGATGCAAATTCGATTATATACGATGCATATCATAAACTTGAAAGGGAAAAAACAATTGATAAATTAAATAGGGATGAAATAGAAAATCTTATAATAGATGCTGTAATTTTCAATATACAAAAATATATATTATACACAAAACCAACCGATACAATATTTATAGGTTTTGATGGGGTTGCACCTTTTGCTAAAATGGAACAACAACGAACACGTAGATATAAATCGGAATTTCTTTCAAAACTTTCATTTAAGAATGGATGCCAAGAAGCTCCTAAATCGATATGGAATACAACTTCAATTACACCTGGAACTAAGTTTATGAACTTATTATCAAAGCGAATCATATATGAATTTTCTTTACATGAGTCAAAATATGCTGTTAAACAGATTATTGTAACCCCGTCAATTGACCCAGGCGAAGGTGAACATAAAATCTATCACCATATACGTAATCATATATCAACACAAGATAATGTTGCTATATATGGATTAGATGCGGATTTAATAATGTTATCTATATTTCAATTAATTTATTGTAAAAATATATACGTATTTCGTGAAGCGCCTGAATTTGGAAATAGTGTAAAAGTAAATGAAGTTTCTGTAAAATTACCTTTATTTTTGAATATAGATTTATTGATATCCTCTATATTAAGTGAAATGGATTGTAAATATTCAACATATGATAGGGTAAATGATTATGTTTTTTTGTGTTTTTTTCTTGGTAACGATTTTCTTCCACATTTCCCTGCAATGAATATAAGAACATATGGTATTCAAATTTTGGTAGATACTTATAGGAAGTGTATCGGAAATACAATGGATAGATATTTAATTTCAAAAGACAGAAAAATACAATGGAGAAATGTAAGGATTTTATTAGAAGAAATTGCAAAACACGAAAAGGAATATATTTTGAATGAATATTCTTTGCGCGATAAAATGGAACATCGTAAATATGAACAAACTACTGAAAAAGAAAAGGAAAATTTGTTAAATAATGTACCTGTTATTTTCAGATCAGAAGAAAAATATATATGTCCAACTGAATTGAATTGGGAAGACCGATATTATAAAATATTATTGCATGAAACACGGGAAACTGCAAATTTAAAAAATATTTGTAATAATTATCTTGAAGGATTGGAATGGGTATATAAATATTATACTCAGGGTTGTCCACATTGGAAATGGAAATACAATTATCATTATCCACCATTATTAGTAGATTTAATTCATTACATACCACATTATGAAACAGATTTTATTTTAGAAAATAATAGTAAACCATTTTCGCCATATACGCAATTGTCTTATGTATTACCAACGTCGCAGTTTGAACTTTTACCAAAGAAAATATCAAATTATCTGTTAACCAATTTTTCAAATTTGTACTCTTCAAAATTAGAATTCAAGTGGGCATTTTGTAAATTTTTTTGGGAATCACATGTTGACTGCAAACCAATTCCATTGGATATATTAGAAAATTGGGATAAACAATTTATACAAATAAGTGTGTAAAATTGAAATTAGTAAATAATAATAAAAGTAACACATTATCTAGATAAATGGATTTAAAAGCGCGTATATTGATTGCAAATCGCGATTATACGTCATGGAATTTGGTAAATCATGAAACAAATATTGAAATAAAAGATATAGAAAATATTACATCCAAAATCGACCCAGTAAAACATAAACTATTTACAAAAGATATTATAAATATTGAAACTACCGAAACTGAAATAAAAATAGATATTGTAGTTTCACCAGTTAGAAATTGTGAATATATTGCAGGTATTTTACTTTTAGAAAATAATAAAACATTTGGAAGAACATATAACAAAAAACGTTTATTATATAAATGTATTCCTGATGATAAACACTTACCTGCGTTTTTGGTACCATATGATATTAAAATCGGGTTTAATAAAGTATATCAAAATAAATATGTAATATTCAAATACGATAGTTGGGCCGATAAACACCCTCATGGTTTACTATTAGAAACTTTGGGCGATGTGGATGACTTATGTGTATTTTATGAATATCAATTATATTGCAAAAGTTTGCACATATCACTTAACAATTTCACGAAAAAAACACGAGATAGTTTCAAAACCACAACGCAAGAACAATATATAGAAAAAATATTCAAAAATTTAAATTTCAATATAGAAGACCAGCGAGATACATATGTATTTACAATAGACCCACAAAGTAGTTTAGATTTTGATGATGGGTTCAGTATAAAAAAAATAGGCGACAAATGGCAAATATCGGTTTATATATCCCATGTTTATTTTTGGCTAGAAACATTGGAACTATGGAATTCATTTAGTAAAAGGGTATCCACAATATATTTACCAGACCAACGGCGTCCAATGTTGCCAACAATTTTATCAGATAATTTATGCAGTTTGCAGCAAGATAAATTGCGTTTTGCATTTGCAATGGATATTGTCGTAGATAATGATGGTAATATATGCGATGAATGTGATATAAAATATAGGAACGTTTTAATACGTGTTAAAAAGAATTATATATATGAAGATTCGCGTGATATTGCAAAGTATGCCAATGTATTGAACGATAAACATTATCAACATTTATTTGAAATATCTCAAAAAATGGATAAAAATGTAAAAAATAGTCATGACGTTGTATCACATTGGATGATAACAATGAATCATTTATGTGGAAAATGGTTTGAAAAAAACAAGTTAGGAATATTTAGAACGTCTCATTATAGTTTTGTAAAAAAAGAGTTGGATTCATCTATTCACGAAAATACTCGACGAGTAATAAATAGTTGGAATAACGTTTCTGGACAATATATTTTATATGATGGTGACTCTAATATAAATCACGAAGCTATGAATATATCATCCTATATTCATATTACAAGTCCAATACGTAGGTTAGTCGATTTATTAAACCAAATGCTTATTATTGAAAAAATGGGGTTAGTGAAAAACATCGGGGAATCTGCGAATGACTTCTTAACTCATTGGTTAAATCAAATTGATTATATTAATCATTCCATGAGGTCTATTCGAAAAGTACAAACAGATTGTAATTTACTGTATCGATGTTACAGTGAAACAGATATTATGAATATAATACAAAAAGGTATATTGTTTGATAAAAATAAAAAATCAAATGGCATGTATACATATATGGTTTATTTGGAAGAATTGAAATTGTTATCAAGAATAACGACAATGATAGATATAGAAAACTATACATATATTTCGTGCAAATTGTATTTATTTGAAGATGAAGATAAGATTAAAAAGAAAATACGCGTACAAATAATAGAAAATTGAATAATATTTATATAAAATAGTATTCAATGTAGTTCAAAATGAATAATTTTCTAATAATAGCTCTATTTGTAAGTATATGTTTGAATATTTATTCAACGCCATTTTTGAAATTATCTTTTACGAAAATTAGAGATATTTATAAGAAAATAAAAATGAATGAACAAGTTGTATTTCAAATAGACGAACCGAATAATGTGGTATTGCAAATAAATGGAAGTAATTTCACTTCAACAAATTATACATTTACTAATTTATATCCAAATAAACATATTGGTTATGATTATGCAATGTTAGTAATTTGAATGGTTTTATTACAGTTACTTCGATATTAAACTTGCAAAATAATAGACATGATATAGATAACAATATCTATATCAGTGTAGAAACAATGAGAAAAAATTAAAAAAGTGGTTGTTGAGTAGCTAATTCCTGTGCCATCATACCTAAAATACCAATCATTGCCAATCTTCCATTATTTAATTCCTTATCCATTTGGTCCCCTAATGATGATTCAGTTACTCCAAAAGTTAATCCAAAATCGCCAGGTTGGTAGTCTTTTTTTATTGTGAAAGGTTTAACAAGAGGATTCTCCCACCCGCGAATCATAGAAGAAAATTCACTTATAAACATAAAAGAAAGACCTAATTCAACAAACTCGGGATGATCTTGAAAAAAATAAATTCCGAGATTATTAGATAATTGTTCACCCAGAGGTAATAAAATTGTAGCAATCATTGCGAGTCTTCCGTGTTTAAGCTCGGCTTCGCGCAGAAATGCAGGTTGAACACCTTTTGCAACTACAAATTGGTCAAATAAATCCACGTTTTCTAATGGAGCAGTGGGTCCACGAATAATGGGTTTATTACTAAAACTTGATACAGAACTACATGAAAGAAGAAAAAGAACAAATGAAATGAAACGAAACATTCTTATATTTTTTATGGTGAAATGTTTAAGTAGTTTAAGTAGAATAAAATAATAAAAGAAAATAATAAAATGAATTAGATATCGTCGATAAGTAAGGAGTCAAAAGAAGAAGGAATGAATTGAGTAGAAATAGAAGGAATATCATTAGAGAAAATAATAGAGTC